>Ga0102590_1000085_pt1 | contig 268258 bp, 269 predicted proteins | sample AraplaMF_Col_mMF_FD_76859 | JGI IMG/M metagenome (GOLD analysis project Ga0102590, IMG submission 76859) | Arabidopsis root microbial communities from the University of North Carolina, USA - plate scrape MF_Col_mMF | ecosystem: Host-associated > Plants > Roots > Endosphere | place: USA... | reverse complement strand
AGGAGCGCAACAGCATGAACTGGTATTTTGATATGGGCCTTGCCTATAAGGGGCTTCTGCCGGGCCGCGACGACGACACCGCCGGCATCAGCTTCGCCTATGCCAGCATGAGCTCGGGCATGTCGGATCAGGTGAAGGCCGAAAATGCCTTCAACGGGACGTCTCAGCCGGTGCCGAGTTCCGAAGCTGTCATCGAAGCCACCTATCAGGCGGCCGTCACGCCATGGATGACGGCGCAGCCGTTCTTCCAATATGTCATCCGTCCCGGCGGCAATGCAGCCGATCCCGACAAGCCGAATTCACGGATCCAGAACGCAGCGATCTTCGGCCTCCGAGCCGTTGCGTCTTTCTGAGACGAGATTAAGGGATCGCTGGCAACGGCACCCGCGCGGTCTTCGCTCCTTGTTCTCCGGTTTCGTCACCGCCGTCGGCCCGCAAAGCTCGATAGGCGGCGCTGATGATCGCCTCGTTCTTTGCGCGTGAAATGGTCAAGCTGCGCATGGCGCAGATCGTCTTGCCTACCGCCCATACCGGCAACGCGGTGACCGCCGTTGTCGCCATCGGCGGAATGTTGCTATCTCGTCAGCAGCGCCATCGAGGCGAGGGGCCAGTCGGAAGCCGTCGTCTCGGGCTATGGCACGACGGGGCGAAACTACGGAAGCTCATCTTGTTCCAATTGTGGAACGAGGCGTCCAAAATATCTGCCTATCGGATCGCCGGTGATGCAATCATATTCGGGTCGTCAACACACACAGGAGAACTTCCATGACAATCCTAGTAATTGGCGCGACAGGCCGCGTGGGCCGTAATGTTGTCGAACAGCTCGTCAACCGCAACGCCAAGGTTCGTATTCTGACGCGTGACGCGTCCAAGGCGAATTTTCCAATCGATGTTGAAGTCGTGCAGGGCGAAATCCTCGACCTTGCCGCTCTGCGCAACGCCTTTAAAGGCGTCCGCACGCTTTTCCTTCTCAACGCAGTGACGGGTGACGAATTCACCCAGGCCATCATCACCTTGAACATAGCCCACGAAGCCGGTGTCGAGCGCGTGGTCTATCTGTCGGTTATCCATGCAGATCGCTTCGTTAACGTCCCGCATTTCGCCGTGAAATCCGGCGCTGAGCAAATGCTAAAGGAGATGGGCTTCAGTGCCACAATCCTGCGTCCGAGCTATTTCATCGACAACGAGGTCATGATCAAGGACGTGATCCTCAATCATGGCGTTTATCCCATGCCGATTGGCGGTAGGGGCATCGCAATGGTCGATGCGCGCGATATTGCAGAGGTTGCCGCGATCGAGCTGATCCGCCGCGACAGGGCGAACGGCAAGCTTCCGGTCGAAACGATCAACTTGGTCGGCCCGGACACACTGACCGGAGAACGTGTTGCTGGCATTTGGTCGGAAATTCTCGGCCGGCAAATTGTCTACGGTGGCGACGATCCGAGTGGGTTCGAGCGGAATATGGCGACATTCATGCCTGCGTGGATGGCCTATGAGATGCGCTTGATGGCCGAACGCTATGTAAGTGATGGGATGATCCCGGAGGCCGGCAATGTCGAGCGCCTTGAGCAAATTCTTGGCCGACCTCTGCATTCGTATCGTGAGACCGCAGCATCTTTGGCGGCAGGAAACTGAGTATTTCGGGTCGTTCGACGTGGGATCGGACGAAGAAGCGGAAAGAGAAGACTGCGGTGCCGGGCAGCTCGCCCGGCACTTAGATTTGACGGCACCGTCTACCAATCATCGAGGCGCACGGCGACCAGCGTGGGCTTGCGATACCTGTCGCATCCCGTCTACGGTTTCATTGCGGACTTAGAATGTTGAGTGCCAGCCGACAGACGCGGAATTTTTAGCGTGACCATCAGGCTGGATTGATCATGTTGAAGATCTTGTCAAAATTGCCGGTCTGCTCGGCGGTGCGCTGCGGCAGGACGCGCTGCACGAGCACTTCTTTTGGCGTTATCTCAGCGCAAAGTAGTTCGACCGCCTCGGTGATGAAGGCATCAAGAGGCATCGCATGCGGATTACTGGACTGACCCGGCGTAAGCTCGGTCGCTACCAGTGGAGGAGCGATCTCTACGACTGAGATGTTTGTGCTCCGAAGTTCATAGCGCATGCTCTGGCTCCACGAATGAACCGCCGCCTTGCTGGCGCTGTAAGCGGACGCCGACGCGAGCGGTACGAATGCTAGACCGGAAGACACTGTCACTATCGCCGCCTCTAGCTTGGAGCGCAGATGTGGAAGTAGCGCGGCGGTGATCCGGATGGGAGCGATAAAGTTCGTGAGCATGACATTGTCCACGATCTTTGTGTCATACCGATCCGCTAGAATCCTTTCGTAGGGGAGGATACCAGCATTGTGCACGATGACATTAAGATCGGGGTGATCCGCGACGACGGTTGCGGCGAACGTCTGTAGATCTGCGCTGGTGACGTCCAGCTCGTAGCCGAACATTCCGGGGTTGGCATCGACGACCTCTTGCAGACGGTTCCTATCGCGTCCGGTGATGATGATTTTCGCGCCGCGCTTGGCAAGCGCTTCCGCGAGGCCGCGTCCGATGCCCGAATTGCCCCCGGTGATGAGAATGGTCGCATTGCAAAAGTTCATTGTCGTTTCCCTTTCAAAGACGATGATCTGACGCGAGATGCGCAAGATAAACCGGGCCGCGACTACAATAATCGGCCTTGAGTTGACATCAAAATTCCGCTGGCGATAACAATGCTCTATGGACCTTCTGCAAAGCATGCATCTCTTTGTCCGGATCGTGGAGCGAGGCAGCTTTAGCGCTGCCGCGAGTGACATCGGCATCCCGAGAGCGACAGCTACCAATTCGATCAAGGCCCTGGAGCGCCGTCTCGGGGTTCGGCTCCTCCAGCGCACGACGCGGCACGTCGCCCCGACGTCGGACGGCGAGACCTACGTCCAGAAGTGCCGGATCTTCCTATCCGACCTTGAGGCGATGGAAGACGAGTTCGCGACGGCGTCGGTCAGAGGGCATCTGCGGATCGACGTAAACGGCAATCTGTTCCGGCAAGTGCTGCTACCCCGTTTCGACGAATTCACCGCCCAGCACCCAGAGCTGACGCTTCACATCGGCGATGGCGACAGGCTTGTTGACCTCGTTCGTGAAGGTGTTGATTGCGTCGTGAGAGCCGGGGAGGTGAGCGACAGCGGCATGGTTATTCGTCGGCTTGCCTTGATGCCGGAGGTCACGGTTGCTAGCTCGGCCTATGTAGCCCGGCATGGAATGCCCGGGTCAATCGACGACCTTCATGCCCAGGCCCATCGAATGATCGGCTTCGTCTCGTCAAGAACGGGGGCTGCCATGCCTTTGGAGTTTAGGGATGGTGAAGGAACTACACTGGTTACACTACCCTCCACCATAACCGTCACGAGTTCCGACATGAGTGCAGCGTTGGTTCGAGCTGGTTACGGCGTGACACAAGCTCCGCGTTTCCGCTTTGAAGACGATCTCGCTTCAGGGGTTCTGGTTGAAATTCTCCCGCTCAACCCGCCGACAGGCACCCCGCTTTCGGTGCTCTATCCGAGCCGGCGTCACATGACGCGGCGTTTACGCGTCTTTATCGACTGGCTCGTTCACGTATTTGAAGATTGGCCGTCGAAATAGCTCATCTCAGAGACGGACGTAGGTCGTATGGCCGCTCCAGCCCCCAGCCCCCAGCGGCTTGCGCTCGACAGCAATGCAACGCTCGCACCAAAGGCAGCGACCAATGTGCCCAGGGAGGCAGCGCTATTAACTCGGCTTTCCTCATCGATCGTGTCCCGTTCGCGAACTCGTCACAACGCTATGACCTGGGTCATCCATCGAGTGATGGCCGAGATCAACGCTGTCATAAGGACGACATCAGCCGCGATCAAAGCGAGCACAACTATCAAGATTATACTAGGCCGCAGCTTTCGGCCACGAGACGCCGGAATGATAAGTGGACCCGGCTCACAAGGATCAGCTACTGCCTGATCGGTTGGGAGCTTGCGATTAGCATTAGCTGCAACAAGCAGACGCCTGTGGCCCGGCGGGGTTGCCCTGGGTTGAGACTTGTAGATAGCGGCGAGGGTGTGTGTCATCGGTGCGTCCTCATGGTCTGGCGAAAACATCGGCCAACCGCTGGCCAATTGAGCCGCTGACGAACGGTGGATGTTCCCGCTGGCATACGGCCCAGTTCACGTCGAAAGACCGTCTCGAATGAACGGATGCCTGCCTTGGTTCGATAGAGACCTGGGCTCGTGCGTCATAGACATGCTCGTTGCGTTCTCGAACTCAAATAGTGCTGCTAAGAACTTCACGTTGTTGCTAGCGAGGCATTCGCCCATTGAAAGATTTCGATCAACCGCGCTGAAGGAATTCCGGTCTCTTGTGAGGAGTGAACAGGCTGCAGTAATACTTCAGCCGGCGTCATCGTGAGCCTCTTGAGCGCGTCCATCTGTAGCGATAGTTGCGGATTAGGAGATATTGCGGAATCACGACAAGGTTTATCGACGCGATACTTAGGTCTAGAGAGCGGCACTTGTTGTTAAATTCGACCAGCTTAGCGGTCGGGCAGGGGTTTCAAAACCGTTGCGATCGCTAGCCGTTTGCGCTCTTCGTGAAGCCACTCCCAAAAATCGGGGTTTTCGGAATCAGGTATTGACGGTACATCACTGCGCCGAAAAGGAGCGCAAGATGACCGATTGGTCGGGTTTAGTCGGGAAGGAGACAGCTGCGGTTGGATTGGTTAGCCGATATTCTGAGATAGTGATCAAAGACCCCGAGCTTACATCCGAGCAAGCTGAGCAGCTGTTGGCTCAGATCGTTAAAGGTCGTGACGCGCTTTTAATGATCATTGAAAGGATGAAGGTCTCTGGAAGCGAACATCAGGCCGTTCTAACGGCGTCGAGGCTCAAGAATATCTGGGACGGCCTTGAAAAGGCAGCCATCGCGCGCTTGGAGATAATTCGTATGCTTGAGGTTGCGCGACCCCAAGGTTCTGCGTGAAGCGTGCTCGAGGGCCGGTTGGAAGACACACCAGTGCCGCGCCAAGCACAGTCGTTTGTAGTGCCTTTCCTGAAGCCTTTTTATCGATCGACGATGTGTCGTACGTCGTTCTCCTGAAATTTAATAAATTCTAGCGAAGCTCGGTACGTGAGGAATAGCTTCTCTAATCGGCGGGCTGAGGTCAAGCTCTATCCCGTCTATCCGTTAGCCAAGACAGCAAGGGTTCGTCAGCAGTCGGCCCAAAGCCGTCATTGCTTGCCACGAAAGATATGGGTCGTGTTATCGCGCTCAATTGGGACAAATCCAATCGTTGGCCAGAATGCTTCCGCCTCTGGGCCTGCGGTATAAAGTACGATCGGGCGATCGAAAGCTTTCGCATGTTCAAGAACAAACAACGCGATCTGTCTGCCAACCCCTAGCCTTCGATAGGCTGGCCGAACGTAGAACCGCCTCATACGCAGCCAACCGCTATCCATGAAATCCTGTGTCGTGCCGCCGATACCGGCGACCTCACCATCGATTGTGGCAAGAGCTAGAATTTCCCCTGGGCGCTCAAAGCGATTGGCCCCGCTGCGCCATTCGTCTTGAAGCACAGAAATCATCTCGAAGCCTTCTGCCTCCGCCTCTAGCAGCAATTGATCAAGCTGGTCGGGCAGCTCTACAATCTGCCTAACCACAACAGCATCACGGTCGCCCATCATCCGAATTCCACCTCTGCCCGAGCTGTCTCAACTAAACTTGAATTCGGGCGCGAGCCCAATGTCCGCTGATGGCGCTTCAGCGAACCTTCTTCGCTTTGAGCGAGCTGAACCTTTCCTGTCTGGTCGCGCAGAACGATAAAGTGCATCCGCTTTTGGTCGCGAATGGCATCGACAAATCCATGAATTCTAACGCGCTGCCCAATGCAATGGGACAGATCGGCAATGGCTGGATGGCTTAACGATAAAGTATCAGACATGACTTTCCACGGAAAAGCCGGGAGGAAAAGCCAAAACCTGAAGCCCTTCCGAAGCCGGCAGGGCTGTGATGATCAGTGAGCTACGCTAAAATGCGCACACGCCGTCCACGACCCCAAAGGGGCGATTATTATTGACGGCGATGTTACGCTTCGTGCTCATGTTCGTGATCTATGCATAACGGCAGGCCAATGTAAATTACTGAGCGGAGCAAGTATCCGATTTTCGGAAAGCGAAAAGTTCCCGAACGCCAGAAACGAGGATCAAAACAACCTTTTTCGATGCTCATGAACATGTCGTTTTTTGGCGCTTTGCAGCCGAAAGCGTTGCTCCACAGGAGCAGGTGTTATCTGCGTCCGGGTAATGCAGCGTTCAACGTCTTTTCGCGGCCCGCGCTTCTCTCCGGGATCGACCTCAGCCCTCCCATGATGGGTTCCAGTGGATGAAGCGGTCCAATCTATGCTTCATCCTGATGACGGATCATCGGTATAAGCGACGCCGCGAACTCACATCACCATCGTCCGCGAAGGACGTTGTCAGCTGCTACACGGAACCTCGGATTCGAATGTCTCTCTCGCCTCTATAGCCGATCGTCATGCCGCGACCGTTGAGACGGTGTCCTCCCTTGTCCAGCGGAACTCGGTGCCATCCACCCACATGCGATGCATGACAACGGCGAGGCGGCGGGCCAGTGCGACCTTGGCTTTCTTGCTGCCATGGCGCTTGGCAAGGTTCATGCCCATGCCTTCAACCAGCACCATTTCACCACGCGTGTCATCATCGACTGGGCGGCCTCATAGAGTAGTCGCCGCATCATGGCGTCCCCGCGTAGAGAGACATGGCCAACCCGGCTCATTTCGCCGGACTGCTTGAGCACTGGAGTGAGGCCCAATATCGCTCCGACCGGTCGGGAATGACGAAACCTGCTGGGAATATCGATCGTCGAGACATAGGCGAGCGAGACGATGGGGCCAACGCCAGGTACTGTCCTCAGCCGCCTGCAAACCTCATCCTGCTTGGCCTTCGATAAAACTCGCTTCTCCAGCTTGGCCAAGCCTTCTCGCAACTTGCGTCGTCCGGCGAGCAGTGGCTCCATGATTTCCGCCAGCTCAGTGTCGTGTTCGACAAGTTCGAGTATCCTTCTCTCGAACGTGCCACCAGAGGCATGGCCGACCTTCAGTCCGAAGTTGCGCAGGAGCCCGCGCATTTCGTTTTCCAAATCGATCGCCTTCTCCTGCAGCAACGATCGGGCCGTTAGCAAGGCGCGACGCTTCTGGCTGGTAAGCGTCTTCACATGCACGTCCTTGAACAGGCCGACCCGCATCATGTAGGCGATGCCGCGTGCATCGTTCCTGTCGCTTTTGTTCTGCTGCAGGGCGTCCAAGAATGCCTTGGTATGGCGCGTCTCGATACAGAAGACGGGCAAGCCCGTTTTTGCCAATCCTTCAAACAGCCATTGGGACAAGGGCCCAGCCTCAACGCCTACCCTCTCAAGGCTGAACGCCGACGATACAGACGCTCGTTTCTTTGACCGAGACATCGAGGCCGGCATAGTGTTTCATGGCTGCGCTCCTCTGCATGATGGTTGTGCCTGTTCCGACAGGCGACTGTATCATCGGCAGTGTGGTGCAGCCCCTGGCTCGCTAAGGATGGGATAGGGTACGAAGCCGATTAGCCCATCTATGCCAACGTCACGTAGTGAACAGGTACTGACGTCTGCCCGCGCGGCGCGCCCCTCCTGAAACGTGTCGGAGATTGAGGATGGCGAGAGATTTGCCGCAGCGGGCGATGGTAGCCAAGACCTACGTAGCTCAGGTGAGCACGCCTCAATGGCGGACCGCTGTTTCAAGGCAGCCAATCAACATCTCGATGTCCACTGGTTTGCCGAGGACAGCCATCGCACCGCCATTCATTGCCGCAGTTTTCGTTCGATCATCTTTGTACGATGTTACGAAGATCATGGGCGGGCGATCCCCGAGCTTATTGAGTTCATCCTGCAGCTCAATACCACTTAGACCGGGCATCTTGACATCGACAATCATGCAGTCGATTTCTGAGCGCGGATTGAATTTTAGGAATTCTTCCGCAGACGAAAAAAGGCGGCATTCGAAACCGCACGACCTTACGAGATCGTCCATCGCTTCACGGATCGCTTGGTCATCATCCACGACGGCTATGGTAGGAACTAGGGGCAAAGGGTTAACCTTCTCAATTTCTTATTACTCGGCGCTAATATGCGCCGGGCAACTGCCGGATGATACCATACTAAGATACAGGTGGCTGAAACGTTCCCGCTATAATTTCAGTTTTCTTGACGAGATCGACCACTGACCTTGCTTCCATTTTCCGCATGACGTTCCCGCGATGGAGCTTTACGGTAACTTCGCTGATGCCCAATTCAAAGGCGATCTGTTTGTTCATTAGTCCCCTGACGACGCAATCCATAACTTCGCGTTCGCGAGGTGTAAGGGTTTGCACGAGAGAGGTTACGGCATCGTTCTGAGCATTTTGCTGCCTTCGGAGGGAATCGCGCTCGATGGCCATTGCCACGGCGTCTAGTATGTCCTGATCCCTGAAAGGTTTCGTCAGGAAATCAACGGCGCCTGCCTTCATCGCGCGGACGCTCATTGGGATATCACCGAAACCGGTCATGAAGACGATCGGCATCTTGTTGCCGATCCGCTCAAGCTGTCCCTGAAATTCGAGACCGCTGATCCCCGGCAGCCTCACATCCAGGAGAATACAGCCATGGCGGTTGAAATCAGCTTGGCGCAGGAAGACAGCTGCGGTCTCGAAGGATTGCGCATCGAAGTTCATCGACAGAAAGAGATCCATAAGAGCTTCCCTGACTGAAGCATCGTCATCAACAATGAAAACGACCGGCTTACCCTCGTGGCGATTATCGTTCTCAGGCATGTGCGACCTCCGGATTTATGAACAAGTGCAGCTTAAACACCGCGCCTCCATCAGGATGATTTCCACCATCCAGTCTCCCACCGCGGGCCTCGATCGTGCTGCGGCAAATTGAAAGACCCATTCCCATTCCTGTGGGCTTGGTAGTGAAGAATGGCGAGAACAACTTGTCCTTGATCTTGTCGGTTATGCCGGGCCCGCTATCGCGGACTGTGATGCTAATCCGTGCTTCATCGATCCGATCTGTCGCAAGTGTAATTGTGCGTTGGGCACTTGCGGCTTCTTCCATCGCCTGAAGCGCGTTAGTTATAAGGTTGATTAGAACTTGCTGAAGCTCGATCTTAACGGCTGTAACCGGTGGAATCTCCTTGGGTAGGAAATTCACGAAGGTTCCCGTGCGCTGCAAGTCGTGGTCAATTAACGCAAGTGTGTCCTTAATGAGGGTGTCGAGGTGGATGGTTTCCATCTTGCCCTCGGCCTGTGACAAAAGCCCCCGCGTGTTCTGGATGATTTCGCTTGCGCGCTGGCTGTCACGAATGATCCGCTCTGCTGACCTACTTACTGCCTTCAAGTCTGGTGGATCCCGGTCCAGCCACCTCAAGAGAGTCTGAGCGTTGACGCCGATTGCTCCAAGCGGCTGATTGAGTTCGTGCGCTAGCGACGCAGACATCGCACCGATCGTGGCAGCTCTAGATGCCCTCGCCATTTCTGCTTGGGCTTCAGTCAGTGCTTTGAGGGCCATTTCGCGCTGGGTGATGTCGACCATGCTGACAACCACGCGGTCGAAGGCCTCCGGGTCTTCTGGAAAGCTGATGCTGAGGAGAACAAGTTTCTTGTCGCCGTTGTCTGCCTCGACCTCGACCTTGTCTTCGAACACCCGTCCTTCGTCCATGATCACCTGAAGCAGGTTCAGAAATTTATCTGGACCAGGGGTGATGGATCGACGAAGCGCTCCGATGGACGCACCCGCCGGACCGAACATGTCGCGGGCGGCTTCATTGGACGCGACGACGGTTATCAATCCGATACAATGGTCAACAAAGTCATCGTGCTGCCGCGCGTATGACTTGATGTCTCCGACCCCCTCGGCTTTGAGGGTGAAGAGGTAAGCCCGTAATCTCGAGTAATCTCGCTCCCAGAGTGCCACCCGCGTGCGGTCGAAGATCGACCTGTATCGACCCTCGCTCGCACGAAGAGCCGAGTTAATGGACAAAAGGCTCAGTCTAGCGGTCTCTGTCTTGAGCAGCAGAACCGTGGTGATCACAAGGGCAGCAAGCGCGCCATTTAGGCGGACCAAAGCTTGCAAGTCAGTGTAGTCGGAATGAGTAATGAGATAAGACGACATAGTAAGCGCCGCGCATACTGCCGCTACCACCACCAGCCCCAGTCTAGTCGTTAACTGAGAGGCGAGGAGTGTCACGACAACATAAAGGACTGCAATCGCCCCTTCAATTTCTGTGAATGTGTCGATGTAGTAGACGGCGCAAGCCAGCGCGAGAGCACAAACGCCGAGAGGCAGTTCAAGTCCTCCTCCTAACGTGCGTAAGCGAAATATTGCTGATGTCATTGAAATCATCCCCCAAATCCCTGCCAGAAAGATTTCGATCCCGGCGAGAGTACGCCCTCAAATGCTCAGAATTCGCGTAAAAAATCCATCATCTCAATTAAATACCAAGGACGGCTGTCGATTTTACGATAGTCGATGGCCGTCGCTCGCGCTCCCCGTACTACAGTCGGCTTCTTCGCCGAAATCCCCCACGAAAACAACTGACCACACTGTAATACGAAGTTTGGTTTCGACATTCGATAACATCATGCGGTTATATCAGTTCTATTTTCTAAGCCTTCGCGGAGCCGATCAGTCATCGCGGTGTTTTCCCTAAGCGTCAAACCGACCAACGACTCGGAGGATAACAACTCCTAAGAGTCGGCAGAACTATACTCTTGAATAGGGGGTGTTGCCGCGAGAAGGCCGCCTCCGGGAGGAGGAGGCGGCCTACGACAGACCTTTGTCAGGTCCGGAGCCCGGCTCACGCCAGGGCGTCAACCGCCGGGGAGAGAAACGGCGATGGAGATACAGAATAGCCGTGACCGTCTTTGATCAATACCACACTTAAGTATTGGAGCGGTTGTACTTCCCTCCGATAATGTAGCTTGATGCCCGGATTCAGTTCAGTCGCGAGCAACGGCGGTTGGTACCGGTGCGATTCTGCGCGCAACTGCGGCATTTGCTTTTGGCAAGGACCCGATTTTGATGAGATGCGGCCAGAATTTCTCGCGCAATGGAAGCACCTTCGAGTACTTCTGCGTGTCCGCGAGCAAGTTATGCGACTGTACGCTTGGATCGCAAGGCGTATACCACTGTACAGTGAATACTGGTCCACCTTGTTGATAACGTTGTCGCGAAAAAATTGAGCAACCTCACATCTCGCCGTGGTTGTTTCGCGCTCCGAACGATATCCAGGCTAAAAGCCTACGTGTGATACCGCTTTCCGTTCAAGCCGAGGCCACCGAGCGATTTGTTCGCCATGGACGGCAAGGAATATGTACAGCTACCATCGTGATGCCGATTTGCCTGCCGAACCTCCAATCGACATCTCCGAACCATTTCGGCATCTGCTGCGAGATTTCGATCTTCATTACTTTGTATTCGCGACGTTTCCACGCGGGAACCTTTCGGGTTTGAGCGATAACCTGATTGCCACAAACTGGCCGCCTGGACTCCTCTATCGTTTCGACCAGTCGCAAGTGCTCTATCGCAGCAGGTTCATGGCGGAACTCCGAAGGTCTGTACTCCCTGTCTTTGCAGATAACGGCTGGCACAATCGGAAGAAAGATTCCGACAGAGAACCCGTTGTCCAGTCGGGGATTTCTGAAAATCTGGCTGACACGATGGGCATCGCGCTTCATGATGCTGACCATCGGCAATACCTCGTGCTGCTTTCTGGACCTAGTCGTCCAATAGACGATGCGCGAATTGGCCAATTAATTTTTCGCGCTATGAAGATTGTCGACGGATACCTTCCCCCCGCTCGCGCAACGGTCTCGCCGTTGAGCGGGAGAGAACTGGATTGTCTGGGGTGGTCGGCAGCTGGGAAGAGTAGCGAGGAGATTGCCGTTATCCTCGCGCTGAGCACCCACACCGTCAACGAGTACCTGAAAGCCGCTATGCGTAAGCTCAACGCAGTGAGTCGAACGCAGGCGGTCGCGATTGCTTGCCGGCTTCGGTTGATCTAACGACGTCAGATTTTCCGGTATATAACTAACATTCCGAGACGCAGGGCGCGCGCATGCACCTGAATTTGCTAAAGCTCTTGGTTTGCGAACGATGTTCCGAGGCTCGCTCGAGCAGACCCTAGCCTCTCGCTCCGGCACCCGTATCCGTAGGACGGGGGCGCTCGATGAGATTGCCGGGCATAATCCGGAATTTTGAACGCCGAAAATCAGCTTTTTCGACCGCGGTGAGCGGCCGGCCGGGCCATGGCTCCAGATGTCAACTCGGCCAGGCTCCCATCGGCACCCAAGTAGGCAAAGGCATCGGGGTGTGAGTGAGGACCGGCACTTTGACGTGATGTCTGAATCGGCCCAACTGGATCTAAAGAATGACCAGACTGGTTCTATGTCGGCGAAGCGTTCGCGACTACAACGGGTGCAACAGCCAACAAGGGGACGAGAAATGGCTGCTCACACTAACCGGGAGAACGTGTCATGCAGAGAAGAACCTTTTTACAATCGGTGGCGGCTACAGCCATCGGCGGCGCTTTCGTATCGTTCGGGAAAGCTCGGGCCGCTGAAACCAGCGTAAGAATTCAGTACGATTGGTTGATCGGGAACGGACAGCTCGGTGATATAGTTGCGCAGCAGAAGGGCTTTTTCAAAGAAGAAGGTCTGGATGTCACTTTTGGTCCCGGTGGACCGAACGCGCAGACAGTGCCGCCTGTTCTTGCTGGCCAAGCCCAAATAGGCGAGCTGTCCTCGACCGCGCAGTTCTTCACCGCCTTCGAAGCCGGCCGTCCGTTGATGCTGTTTGCCAGCGGCTTCCGATACTCACCTTACGCATACGTTTCTTTGCCAAAGTCTGCGATCCGAACTCCCGCGGACCTCGTCGGCAAAACCGTCGCGATCAACCCGAACGGGCGATATCTGCTCGACCTTATCATGGCTCAAAACAAGCTGGACCGAAACAGCGTCAAGGTCGTGACGATGGGTGCTGACATGACGCCTCTGCTGGCGGGGCAAGTCGACGCCGTTACCGGCTTCCTAACAAACACCAAAGCGCTGTCGGTCTTGGGACCGGACATCGTGACCCTGATCCCGGCAAAGATTGGCGCGCCCAATTACGCCAACTCCTACTTTACATCAGCGGAAGCTTTCCCGGCGCAGAAGGAGAACCTCGTGAAGTTCGTTCGAGCGCTTTCGAAGGGGTGGGCATGGGCATACGAAAATCGTCGCGCCGCTGTCGATATCATGTGTGACGCGTATCCCGCACTGGATCGCGAAGTCGAGTATAAGACCGTCGACCTGATCGCGTCTTTGTCCTTCGATGAAACGACGAAAGAGCACGGCTGGGGTTGGCACTCCCGCGAACAGCTCCAAAAGCAGGTGGATCTGTTCCGGGAGATTGGGAAATTCCCAGGCAAGGTCCCGGTCCTCGATGAGTGCGTCACCTGGGAAATCCTTGACCGGACCGCGGATGCGCGCGCGAAGCTAGGCTGAAAAACATGACAGTTGAAAAAGCGATCGACATCGCCGACCTCTCGATGTCTTTTGGGCAGGTCTGCGCCTTTAGTAATGTTACGTTGGACGCCTTGGCAGGGCGGTTCGTCGTTCTGATCGGGCCGTCCGGCTGCGGAAAATCTACTCTTTTGCGCAACATCGCTGACCTCCTCGAAAGTGACAGCGGAAAGATCGAGGTGTTTGGCGCTAGCCCTCGTGAAGCCCGCAAGAAGCGGCGATTTTCGTTCGTGTTCCAAGAGGCAACGCTTCTACCGTGGCGTACCGCGTTGGAGAACGTTTCCCTGCCGCTTCAAGTTGGAGGCTGGTCAAGATTAAAAAGGGTTTCTCGCGATCCCCACGAACTCCTCGCCATGGTTGGGCTGAAGGGGCGCGAGAACGCCTATCCTTGGCAACTTTCAGGCGGACAGCGGCAACGTGTCGCCATCGCGCGGGCTTTGGTCACGCAGCCAGAAATTCTTCTTATGGATGAACCGTTCGGCGCGTTGGACGAGATCACCCGTGATGGACTCAACGACGAGCTTCTCAAGATTTGGCGAGAAACCGGCACAACGGTGGTATTCGTCACTCACAGCCTGACCGAGGCGGCCCTGTTAGGCGAGACAGTCGTGGTCATGGGTGCTCATCCGGGCAGGATTGTCGAAGAGATCGAGCTGGATGATCACAAGCCGAACAACACCATCGATCGAACTTCAACCGAATTTTTCCAGATCACCTCGCGCCTTCGCACCGTTCTGGAAAAGGCGCATGGCTCAGGAGATCATCCGTGAAGAACTCACTTACTTGGTTATGGCCGCTTATCGGTCTCGTCTCCCTGATCGCGCTCTGGCAGGCGATTATCACCGGTTTTCAGGTGAAGCCCTTCATTGCGCCTGATCCGCTGACCGTCGCGCGTGCACTATGGGATCAGCGAGCCTTGCTCTTGGACAACATTCGTCCGACGGCAGCTGAGGCATTGGCGGGTTTTGTTGTCGGAAACAGTATCGGGTTTTTACTTGCGACCGTTTTCGTTCACAGCCGAATAATTCGTAGCATCTATTTTCCCGTCGTCGTGCTGTTCAACACGATCCCGATTATCGCGCTGTCGCCAGTGCTGATCCTGGTCTTCGGGTTGACCATGACGTCCAAAGTAGCAATAGCGGCCATCATCTGCATGTTCCCCACCTTGGTGAACACGTTGCGCGGGTTGGAGTCGGTCTCACACTCCGAGATGGAACTGATGCAGATATTGTCGGCAAGCAGAACTGAAATATTCTTCCGGCTCCGTCTTCCCCGTTCGCTACCTTTTGTTTTCACCGCGCTCAAGATCGCGGCGACCAGTTGTGTGATCGGCGCGATCGTCAGCGAATGGGTCGGTGCGGAGAGAGGCATCGGTATGCTGATCATCCAGTCGACTTTCGATTACCGAACCGAAATCCTTTATGCATCCATCGCCTTGTCATCCGCGCTCGCGCTGTCGTTGTTCGGCGCGGTAACCCTGCTGGAGCGATATGTCGTCAACTGGCGCGCGAATTGAATCCCAGTCCATAACCAACGGAGAAGATCATGAATAACCCGAGCCCAGAAGTTGCTACCGCAAATTCCGGCGATCGCCGTCGGATCACCGCCCTCAGGACACTCGATCTTCCCCGCTATGTGCTTCTTCCAGGCGACCCGGACCGCGTTAATCTCATGGCCGGCCAATGGGACGAAGCCAAGGTTATCGACTTGCCAAGGGGGTATCGCGCCGCGTCTGGTATCTACAAGGGCGCGCGCATTGGTGCAGTCTCGACTATGATGGGCGCTCCATCGCTGGATATCATTCTCGGCGATCTGTTCCTCCTCGGCATCGACACGTTTATCCGCGTCGGTACATGCGGCACCCTGCGCCAAGATATCGAGCCGGGTTCGCTGATCATCAACGACGCTTCTGTACGGCTGGACGGAACAACCCATTTCTACGTCCGGAACGAATATCCCGCGGCGGCGTCACACGAAGTCACCTTCGCCCTCGTAGATGCGGCCGTGTCCAAGCACTTTCCCCACCGCGTAGGCACGGGTGCTACAAGCGGGTCTTTCTTCGCAGGGCAGGGCAGGCCGGCCTACAACAACTTCATGTCCCTTGAAGGCGAGAGAATCCTCGAAGAGATGAAACGCGCCGGAGTCTTAAACTTTGAAATGGAGACGGCGGCCCTCCTCACACTTTCGAGGCTACACGGCTTCCGCGCCGGCTCGATCTGCTCGGTCATTGCCAATCGGATCACAGGAGTATGGGGCGAAAATGGTGGGGTGGCGAAGGCTTGCGAGGTCGCGGCTGAAGCGATCCGGCGACTAACTGAGTGGGATCAAAAGGCCCAATCCGCCGACCGCCAGAACATCACCAGCAACGATTTCTGACAGGCAAGTTCGAACAACATAAAATTTAAAAGGAGATGGTGATGGTTATGCCAGTCACTATGCCAACCCTCATTACCAAGAGCATCCTTCTTGAATCTGACATCGTACGGATCCTCGACCGACGCGTCTTTCCGCTTAAGACCGAGTACGTCGACTGCCGTACCTATGAAGATGTCGCGGTCGCGATCGAGCAAATGGTGACGCAGAGTAGCGGTCCATTTTTCGCGGCAAGTGCCGGCTTTGTGCTCGCGGCGAGAGAAGCGGCAAGCTTGGGCAACGTGCAGGATCGGAAAGGTCTGTTGTCGCATGCCGCAGCACGGCTCCTCAAGACGCGCCCTACCAACAACAACATCCGCGATGTCATCGGCCTTTTGCAAAAGGAAGCTGAGGCCGTCATAGGAGAACCCGATCTAGCTCAACGGATGGAGGACGTCGCTCGACAAGCATGGGCACGCCAGCACCAGCTAAGCCGTGCCCTTGGCGAAAATGCCGCTAAGATGATTGATGACGGGGATTCGATCCTGACACATTGCTGGGGAGAGTCCGGGATCGTAGATGCGCTGGCAGCCTCGTTAGAGGCTGGCAAGAGGGTGAAGGTTTATTGCACCGAGACCCGTCCCTATCTCCAGGGCTCGCGCCTCACGGCTCACAGCGTCGCCGAGATGGGCATCGAAGCAACTGTCATCACCGACAATATGGCGGCTCACGCCATGGATCAGGGTCTCGTGAACAGGCTGATGACCGCGGCAGATCGCGTCACGCTATCTGGACATGTTATCAACAAAGTCGGAACCCTGCAGTTGGCGATAGCCGCGAACAACTTCAACATCCCGTTTGTAGCAATGGTGCGCTTTCCGGATGCTAAAGCGTCAACGCCAGACGATGTACGGATGGAAGAACGTGACGGCGAGGATACATTGCATTGCCTTGGGATGCGCACGGCGACTCCTTTGGCAAAAGGTTGGTATCCGGCGTTCGACGTCACGCCTCCCAGACTCGTTTCGGCAGTCGCCACATCGGTTGGCGTTTACGCACCTGCCATGGTACGCGATCGCTTCGCCGACCCGGCAGTGTCTCGATGACCTGGCAGAAGCGTCTTTGCTTGAAAGGCGGCGCAGTTTGGCGCGGCGCAGGTTCGAAGATCCAAGAAGGCGGGCTGCTAATTAAGGGCACCGATATTGAAGCGGTGTTCACGCCGGCAGACGCGGAAGCGGCGGCATCAGGTTCCGATGAGGTGGTTGACGTCGGCGGCAAGCTACTCTTGCCGCCTCTCATCGACTGCCACGTTCATTCGAACTCAACGTTACTGAGAGGCACCGAAAACTCTCTTCCGTTGGAGCTTTGGTCCTACCACGCGATCAATTACGGTCGGGGATCAACGGACGACGGAGTGCGCTACGCGGCGCTTCTCACCGACATTGAGATGATCCGCAATGGGATCGGCGGGTTTATCGACCACTTTCCTCAGACCCACCGGGCTGCACAGGCGATTGATGCACATGTGCAATCCGGGCTTCGGGTTGGCTTCGCACCGTTCTTCGCCGACCTTTGGGATGAGGACATTCTTGAAATTCCCCTTGACCGGGACGTGGTGCAAAAGATCGCGCCGCTCGCGCCGAAGCGGCCCCAAGAGATCCGGGCCGCATTTGAACGCATCGCCTTGCAGATCAGTTCGGGTGGGGAAGGACGTATTTCTCTTTTGGCGGGTCCGAATGCGCCGCAACGCTGCTCGGAGGAATTGTGGGAGCTTTGGCGAGATCTCCAGAGCGATTTCGACATCGGCAGTCACACTCACTTCCTGGAAACTCTGCCCCAGGCCAAAGCCGCATCTAAACGATGGCCCGACGGGTTGACCAAGGCACTCGACGATGCCGGACTGCTGCATGGTCGTCTGTCGCTGGCACACGGGATCTGGATTGACGACCGGGACCGCGAGCGGATTGCGAAGGCGGAATGCACGGTTTCTTACAATCCGCTGAGCAACGCGATGCTGGGCTCGGGTCGCAAAAGGGTGAGAGACGATATTGGCGCTGGAGTGAAGATCGCGCTGGGAACGGACTGCTCAAATACCGGGGGGCGTCATGACCTCTTTGAGATCATGCGCAACATGCTGGTGTCGGGTCGAGATCCCGGGTCCGATTTCGACACATGGATCCAGCCCGAGGAAGTTCTAGCATCGGCGACGACAACAGGTGCCGGCGCATTGGGAAACGGGCGTCTGACGGGCATGCTTGAGCCAGGTCGTCGCGCCGACGTTCTTGTTCTGGATTTCGCGACCTATGGTCTTGCCACGTCGCCGCTTACAGTCAGTTCGCTCGTGTCTCACGCGGACTCACGCAATGTCAACTCACTCATGGTCGATGGCCGCTGGTTGCTAAAAAATGGTGTTATCACGGTTTTCGACGAAAAGGCGATCACCGCCGCTGCACGTGTCCACGCCGAGGAGTTGCGGGAACTGGCACGTGAACGCATGGCGGACGTTGAGAGCCTTCGTCCCGCCTATGGAGCATGGCAAGCCGGTGTTTTTTCCGCACATCGTTGCCCGACATGCGGCCAGACCAACGGACCCGCGCCACAAACTTATGCCTGCAGCCCAGGCTAACAACGTCCACAGGGCCACGACAGCGTTTCACCAAAGGAGGAACTGATATGGCAACCGAGCTAGAGAAGCGCCACGAACTGACGGAAGTTTACAAGGAACTCGACCAATCCGGCCTCATCTTCCTCGCATCGGGTAATATAAGCATTCGTCATGAGGACGGCATGCTGATTTCACCGACCGGCGCGTCGGCGGACAAAATCGCGCCCGAACACTTCATCTTCTGCAATTTCGACGGAACCTGCCCAGATGGCGGTAAGCCGTCGAGCGAGTGGTCTATGCACGCCGCAATCTACGCGTCGTCTCCCTCAACGCAGGCGGTCGTTCACACGCATTCGGATAATTGTGTCGCGGTGTCATGCACTAACCAACCGCTCCCCCCATTTCACTACATGATCGCGGCATTCGGTGGGGGTGATGTGAGATGCACACCTTACGTCACCTACGGTTCACCTGAACTCGGCCGCGCTGCGGTTGAAGCGCTTCAGGGCAGAAACTCTTGTCTTCTCGGCAACCATGGCATGATCAGCCACGGCACCTCCCTACGCAAGACGTACAACCTAGCACTTCGACTGGAAATTCTTTGCCGGCAGTACATTCAAGCTAGGCAGGCCGGCGAGGTCGTTATGATGCAGCCGCACGAGATCGACATCGCGATCGAGAGATACAAGACATATCAGATAGCCTGACGCAGGCGGGTAGGAGGTTAGGGTGTCCGACGAACCGAAGGGAATGAAACGCGGTCTTGCGAACTATGGGGACGCGGGATTTTCGCTCTTTCTGCGTAAAGCCTTCATCAAGGCGATGGGTTATTCCGACAGCGCTCTTGAGCGGCCAATCATCGGCATCACCAACACTTTTTCCGGCTATAACGCGTGCCATCGATCGGTTCCGGACATGATCGAGGCGATTAAGCGTGGAGTGATGCTTGCTGGCGGCTTGCCGATTGAGTTCCCGATAATTTCCATCCATGAAGCCTTCTCGAACCCGACTAGCATGTTCCTTCGCAACCTTATGGCGATGGACGTCGAAGAAATGGTGCGTGCACAGCCCATGGATGCCGTCGTTTTGATCGGAGGATGCGACAAGACCGTTCCGGCCCTTCTTATGGGGGCGGCTAGCGTCGACTTGCCGGCAATTCTCACCGTTACGGGTCCGATGATTACCGGCAGTCACAAGGGCGAGCGCCTCGGCGCTTGCACTGATTGTCGACGCCTATGGGGTCAACATCGCGCTGGGACTATCGATGATGCTGAAATAGAGGATATCAGCAATAAGCTCGCGCCTGGTCCCGGAACGTGCATGGTGATGGGGACGGCGAGCACGATGGCTCTTGTGAGCGAAGCGATGGGTATGATGCTGCCCGGAGGTGCTGCGATTCCTGCAGTCCATGCCGACCGCCTACGCCATGCTGAGGCCACGGGGGAGCGAGCCGTAGCGCTTGCTGAGGAAAAGCTTCGTCCATCACAAATCATAACCAAGCGATCGATGACAAACGCGATGCGTGTTCTCCAGGCGGTTGGTGGGTCGACGAACGGCGTTGTCCACCTTGCTGCGATCGCTGGTCGACTGGGATTCGATTTTGACCTGGAGGAACTTGACCGACTTGGCGCTGAGACACCTGTGCTTGTCGACCTGAAGCCGTCCGGCCAGCATTATATGGAAGACCTGTTCAAGGCGGGTGGTCTGACCGCCGTGCTTCGCGAGATCGATCACCTGATCGACAAGGACTGCGTGACCGTTAGTGGCAAGACGCTCGCGGAAAACATCTCGGAGCAGCCTCCTGCCTGGCAGAACGATGTCGTTCGTACAATCGATAATCCAATCCACCGAGGTGGTGGGATCAGGCTCTTGCGAGGCAACCTTGCGCCAAACGGCGCGATCATAAAGCAGGCGGCCGCGACGCCGGGTCTTCTGAAGCACACGGGGCGCGCAGTGGTATTCAAGTCGCTGTCCGATATGGCTGACCGGATTGACGCGCCGGATTTGGACGTTCGAGCTGACGATGTCCTAGTGCTGCAGAACGCCGGACCAAAGGGCGCTCCCGGGATGCCGGAAGCAGGTTACATTCCGATCCCGCGTAAACTGGCGGCCGCGGGCGTCAAGGACATGGTGCGAATTTCCGACGCCCGTATGAGCGGCACGGCGTTTGGCTCGATCGTCTTGCACATTTCCCCCGAGGCCGCTGTTGGAGGTCCACTTGGCCTCGTGCGCGACGGCGACCTTATTCGCCTGGATGTGGAGGACGGGGTGATCGAGATCCTGGTAGATGTTCGCGAACTCGAACATCGCCGGTCGACTTGGTCGGCCCCCTCCCATATTCAGGCGGAGCGGGGGTATGCAAAACTCTATTTCGATGAGGTGCTGCAGGCCGAAGACGGTTGTGACTTCAATTTCCTTCGTGCGAGACCACACGACCGCGGCGAATAGAGCGGGCGACTCTTTTTACTCCGGAGTCGATCCTCTCAGTTGGGATCTGCGACACTGCCATACGCAGAAAATTCTTTCGACTTCGGTCCATAAAAAACCTCTCTCCAGATTCGATCAGCACGCTCTGCGTCTCCATCTCGATGCTTAGTGCAGTCGCATCAACATCAGGCGGGAGCTCGATCCAAAACGACGCTGCGCCGTCACAGTGGTTGACCTTCGCGTCAGGGAGCCAGCGCGCCAATGAACGCGCGAACACGTGAGCGCGTTCGCTGCTCGTTTTGGATACTTGACGGATATAAGAGTGGTAGTAGCCCCGGTCGATAAACATCGCGAGGGCTCTCTGAATGTTTCCGGGCGGGTGACGGTGTACGAGCCTGCGGATCGACCGTAGTTCCCGGATGACGACGGGTGAGGCGACGACGAAGCCGACCCGCAGGCCTGGAGCCACCGATTTGGAGAGGCTGCCAATGTGGATGACGCGCCCCTCTGTGTCGATGCTTTTAACCGATGGCGCCGTTTTCCCGTAGCTAAGCAGCTCTGTTTCATACGTGTCTTCTACCAGGATCATGTCTCTGCGCTTCGCAAGCTGAAGAAGTGCGGCGCGCCGCTCCGCCGACATGACCGCGGTCGTGGGACAGTGATGGCCTGGCATAACGAAGGCGACGTCGCATTGTTTAAGTTCGGCCGACAGGCATACCCCATCGCTGTCGACTGGCAAGGCGACTTGGCGTGACGACGTTGTCTCTAGGATTGCCTTGATGTCTGGAAGTCCGGGGTTTTCATATCCCACTGTCACTCCTCGCCTGCTGAGCAACTGTGCAACCAGATAGCGACCTTCCTGGCCGCCTAGAGTGACAAGTATTTCGTCAGGCTCTGCCCAAATTCCGTGGTTGGGCAGCACGTGACGTCGAAGGCTTTCGACGAGGCTTAGATCGTCCCTATCGAACGCATCGCGGCCCCATTCCGCGATTTCGGTAACGCCGGAAGCACTCCGCTCGCATTGCCGCCAGTGATTGGTCGGGAAGGTACTTAAATCGAATTGCCCGTATTTGAAATTGTACGCGATTGACGAAGGCTCCACTCTTGTTGCCGTTGCCATGGCCACTGCTGTTAAACCAAGTCTGGAATCCCAGTTAAATAGTTCGGCAGGTTCGTCGACAGGCGAGCTTCTGGGAGTCGCTCCGCTGCTCGCAACAAAAATGCCGGAGCGGTCCCTCGCCACCAAGTATCCCTGTTCAACAAGCGCGTTTATGGCGGCAATTGCCGTGTTGCGGCTGATGTCTAGGGAACCGGCGATTGCGCGACTGGAGGGCAGGCGCACTCCCTCGGGAATCTGTTTCGTATCGATCGCGTCGATAAGTGATGCGACGAGCTGCATTGTCAAAGACCCACGGGTCTTAGTGGGTTTGGCGAGCAAATGGTCCCAAACCAGCAATGGATCTGCGGCGCGTGGACGAGTGTCTGTCAAGCGAATGCCTCCAAAACTGGTTCCTATTTGAATTGAAACTGGATCTTTCAAAATTAGCAAGCAGAATATTTGATGAGGCTGCCGATGAGGAGAGGGCGCGCCTTAGAGTTCGTCCACGTGACCTGATCACCGAACAAGCCCCATGAGACCGACAGGAAAAGCGATGAACAAAGACTCCAGCACGTTCAAACGAGAAGCCAACTTTATCGGGGGCGAATGGGTTGGTTCCGATTCAGGGGCGACGCTTGATGTGATAGACCCGGCAACCGGACAGCGGATCGGATCCGTGCCGGATTCGGGCGCGTCTGAGACCAAGCGCGCGATCGAATCCGCCCACAACGCGTTCAGCGAATTCCGTTCAACGACTGCGCTCGAGCGATCCACTATGTTGAACCAACTACATGACGCCTTAATGGATAACCGAGCACAGCTGGCGGAATTGTTAACTGCGGAGCAAGGTAAACCCATTTCGGAAGCGGCGACTGAAATTGGGCAGTCGGCGGCCTACGTCAAATGGTACGCCGAGGAGGCGCGCCGCGCCTACGGAGAGGTGGTTCCAAGTCCGTGGCGGGACCGACGCATTATGGTAAGCTTGCAGCCGGTTGGAGTAGTCGCCGCGATCACGCCATGGAATTTTCCGTCATCAATGCTTGCAAGAAAGGTAGCGCCAGCAATCGCCGCCGGCTGTACCACAGTGGTCAAACCCGCCTCTCAAACCCCGTATTCCGCGCTGGCGTGGGGTGTGCTCGCTGACCAGGTCGGGATCCCGGCAGGGGTGGTGAACATCGTCACCGGCGCGCCGGCACCAATTGGCGACGAGTTGTGCCGGAATCCCCTCGTCAGGAAAATAACCTTCACCGGATCAACTTCCGTCGGAAAGATCCTGCTGGAAAAGGCAGCGCCAACTGTCAAAAAAGTCTCGATGGAGCTCGGCGGAAATGCGCCGTTTATCGTCTTCGATGATGCGGATCTTGATCGGGCTGTAGAGGGCGCGCTGCTGTCCAAATTTCGGAATGCGGGTCAAACATGCGTTTGTACAAACCGTATCTTCGTTCAATCCAACATATATGACGCCTTTATCAAGCGTTTCGCCGCTAGAGTGTCGTCTCTCAAAGTCGGGCCGGGTACGGAACCGGGTGTTGAACAGGGTCCGCTTATCGATGAATTTGCGGTTCGTAAAGTCGAGGAAATGCTTAGCGACGCCGTATCGAAGGGCGCGTCGGTTGCCGCTGGCGGCAACCGTCACGCCATTGGCGGACTGTTCTTCGAGCCGACTGTCGTGCGAGACGCGAGCGCGAACATGCGTTTCATGAAAGAAGAAATTTTTGGTCCGGTCGCGCCTGTATTTCGCTTCTCAACCGAAGAAGAGGCGATCGATCAAGCCAACGACACGGAGTTCGGACTGGCGGGGTACTTTTACACTCGAAGCCTCGCCAGGGCATATCGCGTTGCGGAACGCCTTCAATACGGCATGGTTGGGATTAACGAGAGCTTGATCACGACCGTGGAAGCACCTTTCGGTGGCGTGAAGGAGTCGGGTCTGGGCCGTGAGGGCGGGTGGCAGGGCCTCTCTGACTATTTCGACGTCAAGTATACCTGCCTTGGAGGTCTGGCAAACTAGGCACTCATGGAAATCATGGGCAGCAGCTCTCTCGAGGTTTCGAGGCAATCGGTTCGGGCAGGGACTTGCAGAAACCCATAGGACCTTAGCTTGGCACTTTCCACGGACGGTAAGGCATGACCCACACCACACGATCTTTCATCGCCGATACCCTTGCACTGTTTATCTTTTTCACAGTGACGGGTGGGATCAACGAACGCTACATTGTTGGGATGACTTGGGAGCAGGTTCTTTATGCACGGTTGCTTGGAACCATGATCATGATACCGAGCGGACGGCCCTATGGGCTATGGCGTGATCTTTTCATGCGACAAGCCAAGGAGACCTCGTTATCTCAATCATTATGGGATAGCGTTGCGCTACTCACATTTCAAACGCCGATCTACGCCGCGATTATTTTCTTTAGCGGCGCCAGGGGGCTTGACCTTTTTTTGGGCACACTTGGAGCTGCAATTATGATGGTTTCGCTGGGACGCCCGTACGGAATGTTTCTGAGTTCGGTGCGGCGTCTCTTAGGCTTAAATGAAACAGCACGCGGACCAGCAAAATGATACTAGCACCAGCCTCTGGTTGGCCAGGGGCGTACCCTCTACCACAGGCCGATTCAGGAAAACTGATGGCGATAGCCTGCGACGAAAACACTGATGATCCGTGAGACGCTTTTATCGAAATTCGGCATGTTCGACAGCTCGAAAACTTCTTTTCTCACCCCGTAGTAAAAGAGGCCGGTATGGAAGTTCCAGACCACTTCAAGCTCCTCTTTGCTGATGGCGACGTCACCTGGATCGGGAAGATCCAGCTCATGTCGTAGTTCTTCCGCAATGACACGGATGATGTTTTTCTCAAGAAGGTTGATGTATCTCTTGTTGAGCTCGACAGACTTCAAACCTGAGTAGAGATAAAGCCTAAGCCACGTCCTAGACTGAGTTACCTTCCCGTAAATTCTGTAGAATTTCAGAAGCCGCTCCTGCAAAGGGAAAGACCGATCAGCTATTAGCTGTGTCCACTCTTTCTTGAAATGCCCTTCCAGAAGCGAGGTATAAACCTCTTCCAGAAGTTGTTCCTTGGTAGAGAAATATCGATAGATCAGGGGCTGCGTAATTCCCAGCGCTTCGGCGAGTTGATGTGTTGACGCATCAAAGCCGTTCTCCGCAAATAATTCGATCGCTCTATTGAGCAGCATCTCACGACGCTCTTCCTTCGGCATTCTCATGCGCGTCTTTTTTTCCGCCAACTCACCCGTCCCACATCAAGATTAGCGCGCCTTAGCGCTGCAGATGAACGCAAACCCCGCCCATTGTGAAGTCAAGGGTAGGTACACCAACCAACGCCGTCAAGAAAGGTCAGGTCAGCCATCTCGATGCAACAGGAGGACGTCGCATTCAGCCGACATTTTGACGTGTCGCGGGGCTTACGCTCGCGAGGCACCGCTCGGTAATGATGTGACCGTCCCGTCAGGCTTGACCGGCGGGGAAATCGGGTCTGAACGATGCAAACCTGTGAATTGAGGCCTCCAGTCTCGGGATTCCCGCCGACGCTCGATGCCAGTGGAAACCTCCCTGCGGTTTATCCCCGCCCCCTGAAGAGAAGAAGGTGTTCACGTGGCCCGTCGCGTTTCATCTCAATTCCACATTTTCATACGGCTCATTCACAGCGTTCCTGCTCGCATCGCAGTCAACAGGATGCTTGACATTGGCTCCAGTATTTATTAAACGATAAATAACGACACCGATGTCTGTGCCGGTTTGCTATGGAGGAACGAGCATGGCTGGGACGCGTAAAGCTATTATCACGTGTGCGATTACAGGCGCGATCCACACCCCCAGTATGTCAGACTATCTGCCGATAACTGCCAACGAAATTATCGAGGAGGCGCTTGCGGCCGCAGCAGAAGGCGCTGCTGTTTTGCACCTGCATGCTCGCGACGAGCAAACAGGTCGACCTGATCAAACAGTCGAGGGTTTTGGTCGCTTCCTTTTGCGAATTCGACAAAGCACTAACGCGGTGATCAACATCACCAGTGGGGGCAGTCCCTTTATGAAGGTTGAGGAGCGCGTGCTCCCTGCGGCTCATTTTCGGCCGGAAGTGGCTTCGCTCAATATGGGTTCGATGAATTTTGGGCTCTTCCATCTCCTTGATAAATACAAGGACTTCAGATTCGATTGGGAGCGCGAGCACCTGGAAAACAGCCGCGATCTCGTATTTCGAAATACCTTCAAGGACATCGAATACATTCTCGACACTTGTGGATCACAAGGGACCCGCTTCGAATTCGAATGCTACGACACCGCCCATCTGTACAACCTCAAGCACTTTTTCGACAGGGGATTGGTCAAAGGGCCGCTATTCATCCAGACCGTTTTTGGCCTTCTCGGTGGGATAGGAACGCACCCCGAGGACGTGCTTCATATGAAGCGCACCGCCGACCGTCTGTTCGGAGACGCTTATCGATGGTCTGTGCTCGGGGCGGGCTCTAGCCAAATGCGTATTGCGGCCCAATCACTGACCATGGGTGGTCACGTCCGCGTAGGCCTCGAAGACTCCTTGTGGGCCGGCCCGGGCCGGCTCGCGCGCTCGAATGCAGAGCAGGTTCGTATCGCCCGCCAATTAATAGAAAGCTTGGGCATGGAAGTTGCGACTCCTGACGAAGCACGAGAAATCTTGGCGCTCAAGGGGGCGGCCAACGTCGCCTTCTAGTTCCGTGCTGGAAGGCGGACAGGTGCATCATGTCTATCAGTGTCAAGCAGGAACGCTTCATGTCCAAGGTTCAACAATCTGCCAGATCTGCGATCGCGGACGTGGCCCGTGACGGTATGGTGATAGCTGCGGGTGGCTTTGGTCTCTGTGGAATTCCGGAGCTGCTCATTGATGCCCTGAGTGAAAGCGGCGTCCGCAACCTGACGATCGCTTCCAACAATTGCGGAGTTGATGATTTCGGTCTTGGTATCCTTCTCGCCAAAGGACAGATTAAAAAAATGATCTCCTCATACGTAGGCGAGAATTCCGAGTTCATGCGTCAATTTCTTTCAGGAGAATTGGAGCTGGAGTTCAATCCACAGGGGACGCTTGCGGAGCGTATGCGGGCAGGCGGCGCGGGAATTCCGGGCTTTTATACGCGAACCGGAGTTGGGACCGTCATCGCTGACGGCAAAGAGCACAAGGATTTCGACGGAAAGACTTACATTCTTGAGCGGTCGTTCGTAGCCGATATTGCGATCGTCAAGGGTTGGAAGGCTGACACGTCCGGAAATCTCGTATTCAGGAAGACCGCCCGAAATTTCAATGTCCCCGCGGCGACATGTGGAAAGCTTTGCATCGCTGAGGTCGAAGAGATTGTGCCGGTCGGCAGCCTTGACCCGGACCATATTCACCTGCCCGGGATTTATGTTCATCGTTTGGTCGAGGGAAAGCACGAGAAACGAATCGAGAAGCGTACAGTTCGACACCGGGAGGCTGTGTGATGCCTTGGGACCGAGATCAAATGGCCGCGCGAGCTGCTCTCGAGCTTGAAGACGGGTCGTATGTCAATCTTGGGATTGGTATACCCACTTTGGTCGCAAACTACATACCGGAAGACATTTCCGTCACTCTACACTCCGAAAACGGAATGCTTGGCATGGGGCCGTTTCCCTTCGAGGGAGAGGAAGATGCTGATCTGATCAATGCTGGCAAGCAAACGATAACGGAGCTGCCTCAAACAGCGTTTTTCGACAGCGCCACATCTTTCGCCATGATCCGCGGCGGAAAAATTTCGATGGCCATACTCGGAGCAATGGAAGTCTCCGAAAACGGCGACCTCGCGAACTGGACGATACCCGGAAAGCTTGTGAAGGGCATGGGCGGCGCGATGGACCTCGTGGCAGGCGTTGGCCGTGTTGTTGTCGTTATGGATCATACCAGCAAGGCTGGCGACAGCAAGCTGCTCAGGGCCTGCACTTTGCCGCTGACAGGCCAGGGAGTCGTCGATCGCATCATCACCAATTTAGGTGTTCTGGACGTGGTTCACGGCGGCCTGAAGATTGTCGAGCTGGCAGCAGATGTAACCGAGGAGGCTCTTCGGCACGCGACTGAGGCAACGATCGTCCACGCTTGAACAGGCGGGAAATAAAGGAAGACCACAATGGCTCGCAAAATTATCGATATTTCGATCGCGCTGGATAACGACACACCTGTGGACCAAGCAGGGTTCGGCCCCAAAATCAACTACGAGGATCCGGTATCCAATGTGCCGGAGATCCTCAAATTCTTCCCCGGACTAACGCGGGAGATGCTGCCGGGGGGAGAAGGTTGGGCGAACGAGACCATCACCTTGCGAACACACAGCGGCACCCATCTTGACGCGCCCTATCATTATCACACGACCATGAACGGCGGGAGGCGCGCGATCACCATCGATGAAGTCCCGCTAGATTGGTGTTTCCAGCGAGGTGTAAAGCTCGATTTCCGTCACTTCAACGACGGGTATATCGTGCAGCCCGCCGATGTCGAGGCAGAGCTCAAGAGGATCGGCCATGAGTTGAAGCCCCTTGATATCGTGTTGGTCAACACACGTGCATCGTCTCGATACGGCTTCGACGATTACATCCACACCGGAATCGGGATGGGGAGAGCAGCGACCCTTTATATGTTGGAGCGCGGCGTCCGGTTGACAGGTATTGACGCTTGGGGATGGGATGCACCGTTCAGCCTTATGTCGAAGCGATTTGCCGAAACCAAGGACCCATCGATCGTCTGGGAGGGCCATCGTGCTGGGATGGAGATTGGTTACTGCCATCTCGAGAAGCTATACAACCTCGAGTCTTTGCCATCGTCCGGGTTCGACGTGTGCTGCTTCCCAGTCAAGGTGCACAAGGGGTCAGCCGGATGGACTCGCGCAGTTGCCATAATAAACGAATAACGCGTTTACTTAGCAGTCAGAGGAGGCCCAAAGCGTGAGCTCACACCTGAAGATAAAGGGTTTTTCGCATTTCTCGCTTGAAGGGAACGCAGCGGTGGTCACCGGTGCTGGCCGTGGAATCGGTCGAGCAATCGCTCTAGCTTTGGCAGAGGCAGGCGCGGAGGTTCACGCAGTGGCACGCACCGAAGCCGATCTGCTGAATCTGGTGCAGGAGTGCGAAGGTTTGAACGGTTCAATAAGGCCGTGGGTCGCAGATGTCATTTCCGATGAATTCGTTGAAGGTATACGGCGCATGCCGTGTCTCGATATAATTGTCAACAATGCCGGAACCAACAAGTTACAGCTGCTGGAAGATATTGACGATGAGACTCTCGACCTGCTTCTGGACTTGAACGTACGGGCCGTATTTCGGGTTTCTCGTGCGGCTGCCCTGCGTATGAGAGAGATAGGGAAGGGGGGATCGATCATTCACATGTCCTCTCAAATGGGGCATGTCGGGGCTGCCAAGCGGGCCGTCTACTGCATGACAAAACACGCTGTTGAAGGGTTGACGAAATCCATGGCCGTAGAACTTGCTCGTGAAGGTATCCGCGTCAATGCCGTCGCTCCCACGATCGTGGAAACGCCTATGACGGCTCCTTTCCTCAAGGACCCCGCTTACCAACAGTTCGCGCGGGATACGATACCGATGGGATCGGTAGCGCTTCCGGAAGATGTTGCGGGGGCGGTTTTGTATCTCGCATCTCGACATGCGCGTCTAATAACCGGTACCAGCCTGAGGGTGGATGGGGGAGCGACCGCATTTTAGGTTCACGGCGTTGCGGCCGACGCGTTGCCGGGTTCCCTGGTCGAAAAAAGTAGGGTAGCGCGGGCCTAGTAGACTAATCGATCCACTTTGGAATGTGGGTAACATTGGCTTGCAAGACTCTCGAGATCAATCGATCAGGATCACTATCGCTTAAAAGCAGACTGCGGTGCTCGGTCTTCAAAAAGCGTTCCGTGGACAGGTCGTCAAGAAACCCAAGCAGTCGATCAAAGAAACCCTCCACGTTCAGCAATCCCACCGGCTTTAGATGAAAGCCAAGCTGCGACCATGTCAAAACTTCGAACGTCTCTTCCAAAGTCCCTATCCCGCCTGGTAAGGCAATAAAAGCGTCGGATAAATTTGCCATTATTGCTTTTCGTTCGTGCATAGTGTCCACAAGATGTAGCCGCGTCAGTCCATCGTGCGCGATCTCTAAGTTCGCAAGTTTTTTAGGTAGAACGCCAATCACTTCGCCACCCTCGGCGAGAGCGGCATCAGCGGCCGCTCCCATCAATCCGACTCGCGCGCCACCGTATACCATTCCAAGTCCGCACCGAGCGATGGTCTGGCCTAGTTTCTTGGCCGCATTTCTGTATGCCTCTGATCGGCCCATGCTTGAGCCGGCAAACACGCATATTCTCGAAAGTCCGACAGGAATATCCGTAGGTCTGCAGCTTTCCATGACCTTCCTTCCATAATTTAGATGTTGCATCGTTCGGCATATTTTCACGTCTCTTTCAACCCATCATGAACGAGTTGAACCCTTGTCATCTTCGTTGCATTGCTCAGCGACCAATTGATGTTGAGCGCGGCGAAGGGTTCCGGACGGATTCGCCAAGTCGCTTTATCGGGTATCATACGACGATAGGCTGTGTTGGAAGTATCTTACGACTGATAAGGCCGTTGCGGTTCAACCGCTTCAGTGAATCTGACAGCGCCTTGTGAGTGATCGCGTAGAGGCGCCGTATCAGGTCGTTGATTTGCGATGCTGGCTCATAGCACGCTGAGGATCAGCAACCGCGCTATTGTTAGCAATCATCCTGGAGGCTTGAGGACGAGATGATAATAGAGCTGGATCGAACTAAACAGCCACATTCTGAAGTTAGCCGTTCTCTCGTCTTTCGTAGGCGAGGTGGTTGACAACGCTGAGACATCTTGCCTCCCGCTCTCAGGCGTTTATTTTCTTGTGGTGGAATTTTCTTCCAGGTCGCGAACTAAAAGACCGACCCGATGGGCGTGATTTAGCAGCCGCGAAAACGCCGCCGAAGCGGCTGTGACATTTGGCACAGGCCTGTTAAGCCACTTATACCCGGCTTGCGCCTCCAAAAGTAGAGCCGTAACGGCGATGTTGATGTTATGAACATCTTGGCTGAGGCCTTCAGGCGCGCGTAGATAATCCAAAATTTCCGGCGATATATCTTTGGCATGGTGCGCTTCTTCGGTCGCCGTCGTTTCGTTCGCTGAGTTTGGATTGCTCATTTTGAAAATGCCCTCTCAGCGCTCGAATGCCGTTTGCTCGAGCTTAACTCCACAGTTTCACCGCATTTATTTATTGTCAGCCCGCTGCCGTGAATCGTATCAAGATGTGAAACTAGGGGAGGAACGGTGCGTGGGCACCCCATAAAACCGAAAGCCAGCTATACATTCCTGCATGGCATTCAATGCGATTTCCGTTATCTGCTTCAATCTAATCGCGCGGGATCGAGAATTTGTTGTCTTTCGATCTCGTAAGAAGCGAACAGAAGGTCTCTGTCGCGAATTGTTGAACTGCCGATCCCGACGGTTGGTCAGACTCTAACTGCGTCGTTGCCGCGGAGCGTTCACCTTGAGCATGATGTATTTGAAGCACTAGCGTGACGTCGATCAGGACGTTCCGGACAAGGCTGGATTTGCAACGCCGAAACTCCCCCTCGCGCTCCATTCCTGATCAGTCGGGCAGGCATCCATTGCTCACGGAAAAGGTCGGGCTATTTGTTATTAACGGTTCGTGAGAGTGGCGCGATGGCAGTCGGAATAAGGCCCTCTCTAACGCAATAATCGGCGTCAGAGAGGAAGCCTTCGTTTGCTGGGGTATTCTAATTTAGGTGCGGCTCTCGGCGGATAGCCCAGGAGCATCACTTTCCAGCTGCTGATCTAGTGCTTCAAGTGAACGGCCTCTCGTCTCGAAGCCGAAGAAGAGGAACGCCAAGCCAGCCAGCGCATACCAAGCGGCGAAATAACTAAAAGCTCCTTGTGCTGAAATGACTCCAGCGCCAGGTGCAGCAGAACCGCCTGCGATGAATGCGAGTCCCATGGGTCCAATAATCTTGCCAAAGCCGCCAAACCCGTAGGCCGACCCCATACCCATTGCCCTGAGACGCGAAGGCCAGACCTCCGCCGAATAAGGGCCAACCACGGCAAATCCTCCTTCTCCAAAGAAGTATGCGACCATAAGCAAGCCAATAAGCATGGCTGCCGCGCCGTTGAGCGCATCACCGATCACCGCTGCGCCAACGAGTACGGCACACGCCGTCAAGCTACAAATCACACCGGTGGCTCGACGACCGATCGCTTCTGATAGAAACGATACAAGAAAGCGACCCACAAAAGCAGCAAGTGTGACGAAAATCATGTAGAACGCTGCCTGTGCTGGTCTAATGCCAAGGAGTTGAACCAGAATGACAGGTGACCACAAAGCGAGCCCATAATAACCAGTCTGCGCTCCGAGGTTTGTTAGCCAGGAAACTGCCCAGCTTCTCGGATACTTTGTAATCTCTCCCATCGAAGGCGGCTGCTCTTTCTGCATGGGGGCCGCCAGCGGTAAGCTCTCGCTGGAAACATTAAGTGCCCAAGCGACTGCCGCGCGAGCTTCGTTGACGCGTCCCTGCCTCAGCAACCATCGAGGAGACTCGGGTATCCAAGACCGGATGAACAATGTGGTTGCGGCCATTGCGGTACAAACAATCATCAGCCCTCGCCATCCGATGTGAGGCGCAAGGAAGAAGACCATCAGCGATCCGAGAAGAAAGCCTATTGGAACGGCGGAAGTAACCAACCCTGTGACCAGACCGCGCTTCTTGACCGGCGTAAATTCTTGGACGAGCGGCAGGTCGACGCAATACAGTCCACCGGCTCCAAAGCCAATAAGAAACCTGAACGCGCTTAGATACAACCAGCCGTATGCGACACTATCTGGCGTCACGGCGAGCGCCGCTGTCCCAACGGAAAAGATTCCGATCGTCAACATGAAGACTTTTCTGCGTCCAACGCGATCTGCAAGCCAACCGAAGTACGCGGCACCGAGCATTGCTCCAATCCCTGACGACAGAAGTATCGTGGAAGATTGCCAGACGGTGAGATTCCATGGGCCCACAACGTAGACCAGCACAAACCCGATCAGAAAGTAGTCGAGAAATTCTAACGCAACGCCAAAGGTTGCCGCCATGATCAGCCGCTTCTGGTTGGCTGTCAAAGCCTCTTGGCTATCCAGTCGTTCAAGCATTGGTACACCTCCCATGTACGTAGCTGTAATACCGTGGCTGGCTCTTCTATTCCGATCGAGGTGCCTCCCACTTCAGGCTAATTATCAATCAATAAATAGCGCATTGTCAAGCTCCGCGGTAAAAGCACGTGCCAACGATCAATGACTCCGCCTCGTTGGCCTGACAAACCAGCCTTCAAAAAAGTCTAGCCTAGTTTGTCTTTTCAGGTTATCGTTTGATAAACAGGCGCATGGTTAGGAGGAAACGATGTTGCCGTGGTTCTTGTCATTGGTCTTTGCATGGACGAGGTGCTTTGGAAATTACTTCGCCGATGCGGGGGCGGCGCACAGTATCTACGGATACCTCTGGCTGGACGTCGGAGATGTTCGGGCACGCAACGACGACACCTGCTTCATTTAAGTTATTCGTCGACGACGACATCGGGATTTCGAACGTGGCTCAGCCCCATCCAGCTACCGGTAAGCAGGTGAAAGCGTTGATTGATTTTCGCCGCATTGTCGGCAACGCAAATGTGCTCACGAAACCTTCGCATGTCAGACGCTTCGTTAAGGGCATGAGGTTTGGCGGGGGGGCGGTTGAAGCTGTTGTCAGGCCGGGCAGTCTCGTGGAGATGTGGCTAGCGATCAAACTCGCGATAAGCACGGATCGGGCAGTCATCTTTCAAGCTGCGAATACTGGGCTAACGGGCGGATCGACCCCTTGGGGAACCGCCTATGATCGCAAAGTTGTCATAATAAATGTGATGCGTTTGAAGGGAGTTCATTTCCACAAAACATCGCAACAAGTCGTGTGTCTCCCTGGAGCCACACTTGATGCATTGGAGACGTTGCTGAAGCCCATGGGGCGCGAACCACACTCTGTGATTGGTTCTTCGTGCATAGGCGCGTCCGTTCTGGGGGGCATTTGCAACAACTCCGGAGGAGCGCTTATCAGACGCGGACCGGCGTACACCGAGATGGCGCTTTTCGCGCGGGTAAATGCTGACGGCGGATTGGAGTTAGTCAACAATCTCGGTTTTGATCTTGGCGATGATCCTGAAGAAATTTTGTCGCGTGTGGAAAGAGGCGAGTTTCCCGACACGCCCCGCCCGCGGGATTGGGCGTCGGACCGAGAGTATCACAATCATGTACGCGATGTGGACGCGCTCACGCCTGCCCGATTCAACTCCGATCCGCGGCGACTTCATGACGCTTCCGGATGCGCGGGGAAGCTCGCGGTGTTTGCGGTGAGACTCGACACGTTTGAGTCCGAGGAGGACACAAGAGTCTTCTACATCGGAACGAACAGGCCCGATGACCTCACATTTGTCAGAAGAGAGATCCTGCGCAACTTCGCGCAGCTGCCGATCGCTGGTGAATATATCCACCGCGATGCCTACGAGCTGGCCGCTCGCTATGGCAAGGACACCTTTCTGATAATAAAGAAGCTAGGAACGCGTCGGATGCCATCTGTCTTCGCCTTGAAGGCGCGCTTCGATGCCTTCACCCACGCTCTACAGCTGGGCTCGACACTGTCAGACAGAATAGCGCAGCTTATCGTGAGCCTCTTGCCGCAGCATTTGCCCAAGAGAATGAATAAATTTCACAGCCGTTACGAACATCATCTCATTCTTAAAGTCAGTGCGATAGCAACTGACGAAACGCGGTCTCTCCTGCAACGTACGTTCGCGTCGTGCGACGGAGACTTTTTCGAGTGCGATCCGGTCGAGGCATCCGATGCTTTCCTCCATCGATTTGCAGTCGCCGGCGCCGCCGGACGTTATCGGGCTATCCATCCGAGCGAAATTCAAGACATCGTTGCTTTGGACATAGCACTGCCTCGAAACGCGCTCGAGTGGATAGAGACGCTGCCAGCTGAAATTGAGCAGGATGTCGCGAAGAAGCTTTACTACGGACACTTCTTTTGCCACGTGTTCCACCAAGACTATGCGGTCAAAAAAGGCCGCGACTGCGTTGCACTCGAACATGCGATGTGGAAAGTACTCGATCAGCGAGGAGCCGAGTACCCCGCCGAACATAACGTCGGCCACCTATATAAAGCGAAAAAGGAACTTGCGGGATTTTATCAGTGCCTGGATCCAACAAACAGTTTTAATCCTGGCATAGGGCAAACCTCCTTCAAGAAAAACTGGAGCACTTGCTGCTAGTATCGATTCCTAACGTAGGTTTAGTCGTCCGTCGGCCGCCGAAAATGATCATGCTTGATTTGAGTGGATCTCTTTTCAAAACCAACCCCTTTTGCGGAACCAAACGAGCGGAATGATCCCGGTTGCCAAGATTACAGCCCACGCGAAAGGATACCCGTACGACCAGTTCAATTCGGGCATGATTTTGAAGTTCATACCCCAGATCCCGGCCATCAAAGTAGGGGGTACTCCGACTACCGAGGCGATTGTCAACACCTTGAATATGTTGTTCTGTTCAATAGTGATAAACCCAAGGACTGCATCCAGAAGGAACTGCGCCTTATCCGAGAGATGGCTTTCATAATCGCTCAGCGACGATATATCTTTAGAGACGGCATGGAGCTGATCGTGAAAGCCATCCGATAGCTGGTCACGGCACATGTCCAACGTGAAGGTTGCCATACGGCCGACACCGAGTAGGACATCGCGCGCTTTGGATGACCGGTCGGCCAGCGCGCCGACTTTAGATAAGGCTCGTGTCAGCGTGAATTCGGAGTCGCGGGATGAGACCGATCCTCTCAAATTTCCACGAAACACTGCTCTCGAGATCTCATCGACCGCCGCGGCTAGGTGCTCAAGGACGTCGGCACCGCGATCGACGATGGCTTCCAGCAAGCCGATAAACACTCCCATTCCTGACCTTATCGTATCGTCGTGCTCAAGCCGTTTGGCGACAAGATCAAAGGCGGCAAGCGCCTCGAAGCGAATTGTCACAAGTGTGTGGGTAGCAACAATAAAGCCAGCTGGTGAAAAATCCGAGCGTTCGATTGTCGATGTGCCGATGATGGGAGTGCTCAAGTAAAGATCTTTTCCCTCCTTTATCAATCGGCTTGATAACTCGATTGCACTGAGTGCGTCGCGGGATGGAATTCGAACATTGAAGTAGTTTTCTGTCCAAGAAATTTCGTCGTCGGTGGGGTTTAACAGGTCCACCCATATCGTGCCCGTCGTCGCGGTAACTGCATCGACGTCAATTTCCCTCGACTCCCCGGCGGTAGAGAAGGTTTTCAGCATGTCACGCCCCGCATGTCACAGCTGGAAGGTACGCTCCGTGGGCGGCAGCCCAAGGCCGCTGTCTGCAAACATCGAATAACGCCGTTCCGCCCGCCGAGAACCGCTGGGTCCGTTACCGGCCTTGTTCGATCACTCCGTGGTGTTCTTTGCGATCGGAAACTCACGTGCTAGCCGAGCTTTCGGTAAAGCGGTCGGTCAGGACTTCCCAGTTGCGGTGAGCAAACGCGGTTTTGGCCTGAGGTTCAAAGCCACATTCTGCTAAAAAACGACGCGCGTCTCCTCCTGCCCGATACTGATAAGGGTAGTCGGTGGAAAACAACAATCGATCAGTCCCGACAATTGCTGCTGCGCGGGCTAGGTAGTCTTTGCTGAACATACCACTAGCAGTGACATAGAGATTTCGTCGCAAGTAGCTCGTGATGGGAAACTGTAAACCCGACACCCGATCCATCGCAGCTAGCCTCTCTGCATAGAACAGCACGACCTCACCCCAGTGACCGAGTATCACCTGCAGTTCGGGAAACCTGTCAAAAGTGCCGGCAAGGATAAGACGAATGAATTGTATGCCAGCATCATAATGCCAACCGAGCCCGTACATGGCGAATGCCGCGTCCACAGCTGGTGTGAAACCGGAATAGTATGCCGATCTTACTTCGGAAGGGGGCGTACGAGGATGCAGCAAGATAGGGACTTGGAGCGCTGAGGCGCTTGCTAGGATTGGCCGCAGGTCAGGGTGATCCAAGTTGCGATCACCGACACGGCCACAGAGCATCGCCCCTTTGAAGCCGAGCGTGTTAACGCAGCGTTCGAGCTCGAGTGCTGCCTCTTCCGGCATCGCGACTGGTAAAGCGGCCAATGCCTGGAACCGGTTCGGCCGAAGTGCTGTCAGCCTGGCTACGGCGTCATTAGCGCGTCGTGCAAGGTCCACGCTCTCGTCGCCCAGATCGTGTAGGGCGGGTGTCGTAAGCGATAAAACCTGAACGTCGAGGCCCGTTTCGTCCATGAGACGGATGCGCTCGTCTCCAAGGTCGAGGAGAAGGCGCTCAACGTTTCCGGAATGGACCTGCACGCTCGGGTCTCTCGCTCCTAGACCCATAGCCTCCCAAACATCTCGCACCTCCGTGGTTAGATAGTGTTCCTCGACGCCGATCAACTGCATCTTACCGTTCCTCCTTCAAGATTTCCGAGCCTCAAGAACTACCTCCGGCCCCGACCGATAAAGCGATGTATTGCTCAGCTGCTAGGTAACGAAATCACGAGGAGGCAGTTTGGAAGGATGGTATGGCCTGTGGACCAAGCCCGGAGTGGGGCGCCTTGCGGTGCGCCACCACCAGGCTCAGTCCTTCGCTCCTAGATTTCCGGGATGCAGTAGATCAGCAAATCCAATCCGATGAAGGAATTCTTCCCGGACACGGTCGATAACGGCGTAGGATACGATTGCTCCATCATTCGCGGGGTCGATGACAACGCGAAACGGCCTCTTCCCAAACGGAGCGTTTACAATGGAAACGACTGCGTCGGCGACGGCCTCCGGCTCGGCGTTCTCCGGAACGGTCTCCGCGAGAGCCGATAGCATCCGGTCGGAAAAACCTTTCGGAAGATGCGCTTCATATGCGGCAAGGCATGCAGTATCCGACGGTGAGCCGGCATGGGCAAAGTGATTGGTACCTTTCGTGTACGCACCCGGCACGACAATCGAGGACTCGATACCAAACGGGGCAACTTCGCGCGCATAGCATACCGCGAGAGCGTCCATTGCCGCCTTTGCGGCGAAGTACGGTCCTAGCATAGGTGGAACCCCACCTGCGGCGCTGCTACTTCCAGTCCAGATCAACAACCCGCTTCCAGCTCCACGCATGTGGGGCAACGCGGCGCGATTAACGCGTTGAGCGCCGACGACGTTTATGTCGTATAACAGAGCAAGTTGTTCCGGAGTGAAAGCTTCGCTGGGACCCCAGACCATATGGCCAGCGTTGTGGACGACAACGTCGATTCGGCCTTGTTCCTCGATGATTGTGTTGATGGCCGATCGGGCGGAGTCATCGTTTTGAACATCGAGCTCGACCGTTCTGAGATCCACATTTCGCGCGAGCGAGTAAGCCGCGATTTCTGCGACCTGAGAGACGTTTCGGTCGTTGAGGCCGCGCATTGACGCATATACTGTGTGGCCGGAGGCAGCCAGCGCATTAGCCATAAGACGTCCAAATCCGCTGGATGCCCCCGTGATGAGAATTACCTGGTTCATCATCTGCTCCTCACACCACTCCCCCGTTCACACGCAAAACCTGCCCATTGATCCAGCCGCTGTCAGGCCCTGCCAGCAGCGAAACGACATTTGCAATGTCATCGACTTCGCCAAGCCGCCCAAGCGGGATCATCTTCTTGATATGGTCAAGCGTTGCCTGGTCCTTTCCGTTGAGGAAAAGCTCAGTAGCGACCGGACCTGGCGCAACCGCGTTTACGGTAATACCGCGAGGCCCAAGCTCCTTCGCTAGAACGTGTGTCATCGCCTCGACCCCGGCCTTAGTAGCGGCATAGACCGCGTATGTGGGCTGATACAGTCCGACGACACTTGAGGAGAAGTTGATGATACGCCCACCATCCCGCAGGCGCGTTGCGGCTTCCCGCAGTCCGTTGAATGTTCCTTTCAGATTGATGGCGATCGTCTGATCGAAAACAACGTCTTCAAATTGGGCTACGGGCGCGAGCTTCATAATACCGGCGTTATTTACTAGAACGTCGACGCCCCCATAGGCCGCCTCAGCAGAATCGAACATTCGCTTGAACGCTTGGGGGTCACTTACATCGGCCTGAGACGAAGTCGCACGCCCCCCGGCCCTCTCGATCTCACTTACAAGTTTGGCAGCCGCGTTGGCACTGCCCGAGTAGTTGATGACGACGGTCAACCCGTCAGCCGACAGCCTTTTGGCAATTGCTGCGCCGATGCCGCGGGATGATCCAGTTACGATCGCGACCCTGTTGGATGACAGTGACATTTCAATCTCTTTCTTTTTGGACTTGCCTCCGATCGGAACGCTGCACCAAAGCAGCGCCCCAACTCGATGATATCTGATGAATTGGTCATTCCTTGGCGCGATATGACTCAGGGATCACGAAAACCTCATCGGCACGCGCATAACCGCCGTCCTTGATTTCCTCGATCAAAACCATGGTGTGTGCGCGTGCTGCTTCTGAGAAGTATTCGACCAACATGGCGGTGGTTCGGTGAACGATTTCTTCCTTTTGAGCACGGGTGAGGGATGCTTCTGGAACCTTGAAGTTTGCGAATGGCATTTCGTTACTCCGTTTTGAAATCGGCGTGGATGTGTGGAAGCGCTTGAGCTGTGATGGTGCGATTGAAGACCTCGCTTCAGTAACCCATGACGTGCGACGAGTTGGCTCAGACATCGCGGATTACGACTGGAGCGACGCTCTAGCGGACCACCAACAAAGGATCTGGCGCCCCCCGCCCGGTTGTATGGCTTAGATATTCGCTTTGATCATGGGTGCAGAACATATCGATCTGGTCCCCATAATCGCCTCTAAGCTTTTTGAGCTTGGCGATACTCGACTGGCGATCCTCCGCGTCGGTCTGGAAGGCGATTTCGAGAGGGAGCCCTGGAGGCGGTTCGAGGAAGTTGATATTCGTATCAAAGTAGGCATCGCCCGCGTGAAGGGACCATTTTTCACCGTCGCGGAAGGCAACCCCGCAATGGCCTGCGGTGTGGCCGGGAAGGGGGATCAACTTGGCATCAAGGACATCAGGAAGCTTCAGGCTTCGAGCTTCCAATCCAAACCAAGTTTCGCCGGACTTTTCATAGGTCTGAAATTTCGTCCGATGCGAGATCTGATACGGCTTGTAGGGTCCCCGAGGTTTGAGCCCGTCGAACGCATCGAGCTCTTCATTGGCCAAATGCACGGTCGCGTTCGGAAAATCGTAAAGTCCGCCCGCGTGGTCATTGTCGAGGTGAGTAAGAATAATATCAGTGACTTGCTCGGGGTGGATTCCCTTCGCCTTCAGACGGTGAACGGCGGTCAGCCGCATATCGACAATAATTCCCAGTTTGAACAAGGCATCCTGGCCAAGTAGACCATTGGGGTCCAACATTTCTCGTGCTCCAAACCCTGTGTCCAGCAGGATCACACGTTCACCGATCTGGAATATCACGCAATGAATTGCCATTGAGCGAGTTGGCGTATGCACTAACGGGCCCATCAGGCCGAAGGTCGCGTGGGAAATTGAGACCGTATCTGACATATTTATCTCCATTGGCTGGAAATCGGAAGACTGCCGCTTCTGCAACCGAAGGCGGAGGGCTCACTCCGGTGCTGGGATCTCGAAAGCGTTCAACAAGGCGCAAGTCAGCAAGTAAAGTCCGACAAGGTAAACCATGTCGACCAAGCCACGCCGTCCGAAGATATCTTCAGCTTCCTTGTAAAGTGCATCGTCAACCCGACGGTCACTCGCTAATTGCGTCGCGAAGCGACGAGCCACCTGCTCGGCCGGTGTAAGAGCATCCGAGGGTTCTCCGCGGACCAGCGCATCTATCGCAGACTCCGGAACACCTACTTTTCGGGCGACTGCTGAGTGGGCGTACAGTTCGTAAGGCGATTTCCAAACAGCGCCAACGCTGAGAATTACAACCTCGTGAACTCTCTTATCAAGGGTCGTACCCGTTTTGTCTGCAGCCATCCAAGCTAGGAAACCCGGCGTGATTCCCGTGCTGTATAAGTAGGGGTTGAAGGGGCCGATCAATTCTCCGGCAGCGGTTTGACCCTTAAAACCGCTTTGCTCCGCCCAGGTCACCAGCTTCGATTGGAGTATCTCGTATAGATCCGCCTGCTCACCTTCCAGCTGCTTCGGGTCGAGGAGCGGCAATCGTCCGCCTAGCCCGCTGTTTACGTGCTGCATCTCTGCCTCCAGAATTTAGTAGCTTGTACCGGGAGAAACGGACTAGGCAGCTTATTAACTGCCAGGTCCGCCCCTTCTCGTTGTGTGTTACGACTTCAATGTCTCGTCGATCCAGTCGAAAACAACCTGATCCTTGAACGCCAAAGCGCCGGATTGGCAGTGATTTTCTGCTCCGTCCTCTGCCGTGAACGCCACAAACTTTTTCGGCGAAGTGAGTTCGTCGAAAACGTGCTTCGGTTGCCCCGCAAAGAAGATGTCGCTGTCTGCCTCCAGAACCAGGCAAGGGCATTTGATTTGCTTTATGACGTCCTTGATGGTGTATGCCTTTGTCGCATCAAGGAGTTCTGCAACGGTCTTCACCGCGAGCGACCATGTTCCCTGAGTGACAACCCAACGAAGTGGAGTGGTGTGGGGTTTGGCCATCGCCGCCTCCACAATTTCCTGACAACGTTTGGCATCGCCCGCTTGCCAAGCTGCGATTGCATCAGTCGGCAGAAGATTGTGCAGGCTCGCATGAAAATCGTAGACCGAGTCGAAAAACACGCAGGCGCCCAGACGATGTTCGAACGCCACCGCACGCGCCGCCAGATAGCCGCCGAGGCTCATGCCGATAAGAGCGAGCTTGGACCCGTCGACATCAGATCGCGACAATGCGTAGTCAACAGCTGGAGTAACGACCTTCTCCCAGTCATACCGGAATGGCAGTTTTTGCTCACGCATCGGAGAGCCCTGTCCTGGGCCGTCGAAAGTGAGGCAATTGTACCCGCGTCTGTTGGCCGGCGCGCCGCCATAGTAAAAGAGTTCTTCGAGACTGGAGTCGAAACCGCCGTGAAAAATAACGGTCGGGCGTGGCGTGCCACTGTTATCCACCTTATAGAAATAGCCGGGAAGAGTGGTGTTCTCGTAGGGGATTTCAACTCGCTCCCAAGTCGGGCCTGTGATATCCGCAGCCTTATTGTACGCTTTCTGTGATGCGCGAGATTCCGAGAGGATCCGCGGATCGTCCGGATTGCCATGAAGGTAAAACTCCGCCATGCGGAAATATGTGGATGCTCTCAGGTATGCCTCGCGAGCACTGACAAGGTGGCCCTTAGAAAAACTCTCGTCGGCCCTGGACAAGGTACGCTTGGCCCGCTGGTCCCATCCTTCAAACCAGCTCTCGAAGTCTCCCTCCTTGATCTTGCTACCGGTAGCTACGATCTCGCCGAGATCAGAGCCCCCGTAGTACATGAAGCCGAGGTTTCGAACGAGCTCGAACGCGAAATGGTCGTCGTTGAATACAACTTTCATGGTCACCACCCTTGTTAATGCGCGTAGCGCGAATTCTGCCTTTCAACGTCGCAACGGATCATGCCGGTGCAGATATATTTCAAACAAAAGTATTAGTCTTTGCTCATATCGGGGAAGACTTTGGATGCTCGTTGTAATACTTAGCCGATAAAGCTATGCGTGAATTTAGGTGGCAAGGGAGCATTTTGGATTGGCCAAAAACGGAAGAGAGCTATACGATTTTGCATGGCGTATGCGATGAGCTCTGCTTGTAACTCATGGTTGCGCCCTGGCGCATTGATACTCGAGGGGATTAATGGAGCGGTTAGATTGGACCTTGTTGCGGACATTTCTGGCAGTCGTCGAATCGAGATCGCTATCGGCCGCTGCCTTGCTTCTCAAGGTCGCTCAGCCCACTTTAAGTCGGCATGTCCGGGAATTGGAGGATACGCTTGGCGTAACTCTGTTCATACGCACCGCGCGTGGTCTCGAACCCACGGAGGCGGCGCTCAGCCTCATCAACGACGCCAGAAATATGGGAGCAGCCGCGCAGGCTCTAGCACTTAAAGCGTTTGGCCGCTCGCAGGAGCTCACAGGCACTGTACGCGTAACCAGCTCTGTGATGGTGGCTAATCTCTGGTTACCTCCCATATTGGCAGACTTGCGGGAGGCTGAACCTAGCATCCAGATCGAACTTGTCCCTACGGACGTAAATCAGAATCTTTTGCGCCGCGATGCTGATATCGCAATTCGGATGGCGAATCCTACGCAAGCTGATTTGATAGCGCGCAGACTTGGAGACGCAGCACTCGGTCTCTACGGAACTCGGTCTTATTTTGAAAAGAATGGCCGGGTCACCACGAAGGAAGATTTAATGAAACATCACATCATCGGATTCGACCGCAGCGAGGTGATTATGAGGATCTTCGCGGCAAATGGATACCCGATGGAGCGCGAGATGTTTCCCGTGAGATGTGATGACCAGATGGTATATTGGAATCTAACGTTAGCGGGACTTGGACTCGGGTTTGCGCAGGTCATGTTCGCGAATAAAGAGCCTACTCTGGAGAGAGTGCCGATTGACTTGGTGCCGCCGATGCCTGTCTGGCTTGTGATGCACGAGGAAGTGCGCACGAGCTCGCGTATCCGCCGTGTCGCCGATTTTCTAGCGTCAGCTATCATCGAACTCCTGCCGAAGCCGCAATGAACCAAGCGGTGCTTTCCGCATCGCTTAGCCATCGGCTCTACTCTTAGGCGCTGTAACGCGCTGAGATCACAGGACTTGACCGAACCAACTATTGGCGTGTGGACGGTAGGCACCGGTCGTATGGCCTTTATCCTGCCGGGGTATTCTTACGATGCAATAGCTTCTGTAGTCCCTGCCAAATCTATATCTCGATTTGAATATTTCAGAAGTGGAAATTCAGATTGAAAATTCGGCGATTGGGTCGGTATCATTGCGTAGGATACGTCCTACTCTCGAGAAGGGGTGTAGTGTACGCCGGAGCAAGATCGTCTGTTGGAGCGGTCATTGGGCAAGAGCGAGTTGCTGCGGTGCAGCACGGGTAGCTGACGCAACGCCGACTGATTCACATGCCACGTCTTGCAACGCTTGTTGAGCTGGTACTTAAGATGTGAGCGTTAACTGACGCAGTTCCGCCAGGCCATTTTCGAACGAGAGAACTGGAGCATAGCCCAGCTCGCTCTTGGCTTTGCTAATGTCAAGGGTCACCTCAACAGCAGAAGTGGCATAAGCCTGAAGCGTCAATGGCGAGACGATCCGCCCTCCAGTGCCTCTTGCCAGAATGTCCCCAGCAGCGGCAACGGAGCGCACCATGAAGCGCGGCACGGTTTTGTCGGGGACACGAAGCCCCTGCGTTTCGAGGAGACCCGAGACGATGCGACGAAACGATATCGGATCTCCGTCCGAGACAAAGTACACCTCGCCACCACGACCTCGCCCGAGTGCTAATTCGACAGCATGACAGAGATTGGCAATATGCGTGGTGGAGGTCAGATACATACCGCCAGAAATCCAGGCAAACTTGCCTGAGCGCACCGCTGTAACTAGTGCCGGAAGAGCGGTTGTATCGTCTCGACCCCAGACGAACCGCGGGCGCAACACCATGATTTCGAATCCGGCGGCGTTGGCATTTAACGCAATTCGCTCGGCTGCAGCCTTGGTCCCCGAATAGCAGCCAACTGGCCTAATAGGTATTGGCATTGTCTCGTTCACGTTGACAAGCGGCTGGCCTGTGGCAAGGACGGATTCCGTGCTAATATGAAGTACTCTCTTAATTCCGGCGACATGGGCAGCTTTGAGGACGGCGCGTGTCCCGTCCACGTTGATAAGGCGTTGTCTCTCCGTTGCTAAGCCGTGGTTGGTGTCAGCCGCAGCGTGGACCAAGGTGTCGCATCCCGCCATGGCGATAGAAAGATCGGCATTGAAAAGATCACCCCTGAACGGGGTCGCGCCGAGCTTTTGGACGACCTCCGCCGACGCCTCGCTTCGGGCCAGCGCTGTGAGCTCAGCGTCGCGAGCGATGAAATGACGGATCAGGTTGCGGCCGATGTAGCCACTTCCGCCGGTCAGAAAAATTCTTCGTAATGGGAGGAAATTTTCAATGGGCGCGTGATTTGTGGAAACGCTATCTGTCATCTGTTTCATCAATGGGAAGTTAAAAATCAGTCGCCATAAGATCGGTCAACTCAATTTCTTCGGGTTGTGCCTTCACCAGCCAATTTATCTCGCGCAGAATTCTGTCTCGTTCTTCGCGCGGAAAATGATGGAAATCGAGATACTCGAGGAACTTCAGACCTTCAAGTGCAAGGTAAGCGAGTAGCGCACCGCGCGGCGACGACGATGTCTCTTCGATGCGAAAGATGGTCTGAGCCTGGCTCTGCTGCATCTTGTTGCGCAAGCCGGCGTCGAGCGCAAGGGCGGCACTGAGATTCAAAGCCACTGCCTTGAACTCTTCTCGGGGCGGCTCGGAGGCCGCGATGATACGGCTCTTGATCGCGCGATCCTCGCTGGCATCGACCTGTTCCTCGATACTGGCGTGAAGGGCTGCATCACGTTCGAACGCGCGATTGACTACAGCCTCCACGAGTGCCTGCTTTGATTTATGATCATAAAGCACGCTTGCCTTATGGACGCCTGCCTCTCGCGCCACTGCATCGACAGTCAAATTGGCGGCACCGTCGCGACCGACAACGCGCTCTGCGGCATCAAGAATGGCCTGCTGATCTACGATACGGTTTCTACCCACAGTCCTGCCTTTTTATTTCCACCTGGATGGTTATAAATCACCTCCGCGTTTTTGTCAAAGTGCCGGGTGCTCGTCAGCAGTTTACGGCTCTGTCGACGTCAAGAAGTTCGACGTCTCCGGGACACTTCACCCTTGCTATACGTTCGTATGGTTCAAAACTTTTTCGCGGTGTTTATTTTTTAACAGGCGAGGTCTCTACGGGACCGTCACAGTCATTGCTCGCCGGGTTCCGGTTGTAGCAGGTTCCTGAATAGGGTTGTCATGCCTACAGATTTGAACCCCGAACTTCGCCTTGTCGGCCTCCAGCGCCGTGTAGACGGGCACTCCCTTGTCGACGATGTCAGCGTTGATGTCGCGCATCGTGAAATAGTTGCGATCACGGGACCAAGCGGAGCTGGGAAGTCCTCACTCATCCGGCTTATCAATCGCCTCGACGAACCAACTGGTGGTACGGTTTTTCTCGGAGGGGAAGATTATCGTAAACTGGCTCCTAGTCTCCTTCGCCAAACAGTCGGCATGGTGATGCAGAGTGCCAACCTGTTCGCTGGGTCCGTCGCTTACAACGTGTCGTACGGGCCAGCGCAACGTCGTCAATCTTTGACAGAATCGGAGGTTGATCGTTTGCTTGCTAAGGTTGGGCTCCCAGGCTACGGAAGCCATGACGTCAGCACTCTTTCCGGCGGCGAAGCGCAGCGCGTTTCATTTGCCAGAACCTTGGCAAATGGACCACGTGTGCTTTTGCTGGATGAACCTACATCGGCTTTGGATGAGGAATCCAGCCAGGCGATTGAAGCCCTTGTCCGCAAAGTCAGCGAAGAGGATGGCGTCACATGCCTCATCGTCACGCATAATCCAGCGCAGGCTCTACGGCTCGCGAGAAGGACGATGTTCATGAGGGGCGGCAAATTGGTATCGGTGGGTCCAACGGAGGAGGTTCTCAATGCTCAGGGCTCTGTTTGATCACGAGGTTTTAGTAGGTCTTCTTCAGGCAGCTGCAGCGGCGTCCCTCTGTCTTTGCGTGGTGATGGCATGTCGCCGATTTGGGGTGCGTGTCGAGAGGGAGACGTCAATCTCGTTACTGCGGGGCTTGATCCAGATGTCTATTGTCGGCGTCGTCCTCGCACTTATCCTCAAGGGTACGCTGCTGGTTGGCACGCTCATCCTTCTGGGCATGGTGGTTGCAGCTGCAGTGACCGCCAGTCGTCGGTTTGCTGATCTGCCCTATGCCTTTGAGATTTCGCTTTATTCGATTAGTGCGGGTGCCGGGACGGCAATCGTTTTCATGCTACTTACCAGGTGCCTAACTGCGGATGTCACCGTTCTGGTTCCCGTGGGAAGCATGATAGTCGCGAACAGCATGAACGCGTGCGCACAAGCGCTGGAGCGGTTTCGCGCAGACGTCTTGAGTCACGTGGGGCAGATCGAAGCTGCCCTTTGTCTCGGGGCGGAACCGTCGGTCAGTGTGGCGCCGTATATGCAGACCTCAGTCTACGCAAGTCTGCTACCCCGCTTGGACATGCTTAAATCCCTTGGCCTGGTTTGGATTCCTGGTGTAATGGCCGGTATGCTCGTCTCGGGTGCCAGCCCGCTTTACGCCGGCGTGTATCAATTTGTAATCGTCGCAATGATCCTGGTCGCGTCAGGGATCTCTGGAATGGGCGTTGCGGCGTTAATGCAGAAGCGTGCCTTCACCGCCGCGGGACAGCTCACGCTTCGAGCCAATCGGGTTGAACCAACAAAAGGACTCGCGCTTTGGCGGTGGATTCCGGGCCGACTGTCACGGTAGGAACTCTGGATGCGGGAGCACTCGATCAACGTGCGCGACTTGTTTCATCTTCGCTGCGAGGTTTCTCCGCCAAGATCTTTCTGTTGTTGGCAGAGCGGTGAAACGGACACGAACCGTCGATTTTAATTGTTGCAGCAAACATACATAGTAGAAGGGGCTAGAGCTGACGACGAGCTTCCCCAGTTGCGCAAGTAATAGCGATTCTGTCCGGCTCATCAGTCCGGCAGACTCGTCCAGTACCGAGCCGAGGGACGCTAGCTTGCGCGCTTTCAAAACCAACCACGTTTCGAACTCCTGATCAACTTTGCGCATGCGCTTGGTGAACAGTAGGCTCCCCGCAAAAATCGTTACGCGCACTAGCCGATAGAAATCTCTATCTCGCCAGGGACAACGAAAGGGTTTTGTCGACCCGTGCGGCGACATGTATGCATGGCATGCGCGTGTGTTCCGCTTTAACAGGCCCCTCCGCGAAAGATTGGGCGGAGCGGTCCTATAAGCCATTCAAACACCCTCAATATGCTGTCTCTGACGGCCTAGTTCAATGGATCCTGCCGAACACCGTACTCGCCCAGTCGAGGAAGACTCTCAAGCGGGGCGATGTCTGCCTGGACTGCGGGTAAAGAGCTGAGACGGTGGATTCCGTAGGTCTGTAAGGCTTGAGTACCTCAACCAGTGTTCCGCTGGCGAGATCTTGCGAGAACCTGTAAAGCGGTGCTTGCACCAGACCGAGGCCAAGGCGGGCCAGATCGGCGGACGAGTCAGAGTCGTTGACGGTCACTCGACTTTTAAGCGTCGTCTTGACGATCTTTTCTCCGTCACGGAATTCAAGTGGCAAAACGGTTCCCGTTCTCGATGACACGAACCCGATCATTTGGTGGGATGCGAGGTCGTCGGGTGTCCGTGGAGTGCCGTGGCGGGCCAAATACTCAGGGCTAGCGCATGTGATTTCCGGAATGCTGGCGAGCGTCCTTCTTATTAGTGTACTGTCTGTCAGATCGCCAACACGAATGGCGCAATCTATTCCCTCGCGTACCAAATCGACAAGTCGGTCACCCTGTCCGATATGAAGATCCAACTCAGGATAGCGGGCAAGAAATTCCGGCAATTTCGGCAGGAGGAATGTTCGGCTTAGCATGCCGTGGGCATCGATCCGCAAGAGGCCGCTTGGACGAGGATTGCGGAAGCTGGCCTCGGCCTCGTCTATGCTCGCAAGCACGGCGACACAGTGACCGTAATAAATCTGGCCGTCTGCCGTTGGACTGACGACCCGTGTGGTCCGGTTGAGAAGGCGGCAGTTCAAATGTCGCTCCAGCTCACGGATTACCACAGTTGCCGTGGAGCGGGGGATCCCGAGATCCGACGATGCAAGCGTGAACGAACGGCGGTCAACAATCCGGATAAACAACCGCATGCTGTCAAGGTGATCCATGCCACTATTGTTAGCACCCATTAAACAGTAAATGCAATTGCGCTGCGATTATCCGCCTGCGGATATCGAGTATCAAGTTCGGGACATTGAAGGAGACGTCGATCGAAGCCACTAAGCGCGCTAAAGAAGTGGCTAAGCGGCCCTCAACGGCGACGTGGTTATGACCGGAGTTCTCTGAGGGACGCCGATTTCAGACGAGGTCGCCGTTATCCTCCAGTGATCAGGTGAAGCAAACTATGAACGATAGAAGGAACTCCCGATGCCTTTCGCGAACATCAAACTCCCTGAGGCTGCTCTAAACAAAAAGCAGAAAGCTGAATTTGCCCACTCCGTGACGGAGCTCTTCGTAAGCTATTTCGGTGAAGGATCGCGTCCTTACACGATGGTTCTCATCGAGGAAGTCAAGGACGGCGGCTACACCCGTGCGGACGAGGTCTTCATCCTGCCAGAACAGTATCGAGCGAAACCTGACTGAGCAGCTGCGAGAGGCGTCGCCAGCTGTGATGCGACGCCATCGAAACCGCCCCGCGACAACGCGGGGCGGCGCCGCGCGTATGTCGACCCAAGTTCGGTCGATCTTCCGACCATGGATCGCCTGCAATGCAACTATACGGTATAGATCTGAACCTGCTGGTAGCCTTCGATGCGCTCATGGTCGAGCGCAATGTAACACGTGCGGGCCAGCGTATCGGAAGAACGCAGCCGGCGATGAGCGCGGCTCTCTCCCGACTGCGCGCACTGCTGAGGGACGAACTGTTCGTGAGGGGTCCGGAGGGACTTCAACCAACCTCACGCGCGCTCGATTTGGCTGAACCCCTGTCACTGGCGCTCAATCAAATACAAAGCGCATTGTTATTCGCTCAAGATTTCGATGCGCGGGTTTCAAATGCCATCATCATCTTGGGCATATCGGAACACCCCGCTCGTGCTCTCCTGCCTCGCCTACTGTGTCATCTGCGAAAGGACGCGCCTGGCATTGATCTGCGAATTCTACAGGTCGATGACCCCGACCGGACGCTCGAGATGCTTGACAACGGAGAGATCGATGTCGCTATCACTCATCCTCTTAGGGAGCACTCAAGGATTTTGAGCCGGCCTCTATACGAGGAGGAACTTGTGTGCATCGTCCGCAAGGGCCATTACATAACCGGTGGGGAATTGACAGCACAGAACTTCGCTTCGCTTGATCACCTGCTTGTTGCAGACGAGCAAAGGTATTGCAGGCACCTCGATGAAATGCTGGGGCGGTGTGGCCTGAGGCGCAGGGCAGGCATAATTATCCCGCAACTGTATCTGGCACCCCCAATTGTCGCCTGCTCCGACTTCGTCGCGACGGTCATGAGCGGTGTCGTGGATTGCTCAGGGTATCAAACGGAGGTGTGCGAAATACCGCCCCCGTTCCGACTGCCCGCTATACCTTTCTTGATGTCATGGCATCGTCGCAATGACATGCATCCCGCGCAGCGATGGCTAAGAACCCTTGTCGCGACTAATCTCCCTATAGCGAAAAGAGCCCCGGACGAGATTCCAGCATGACCATTGGCCGACGTCGTAATGCGCCCGTCAGCGAGTACCCCGCCGAGCAGCGAGACACCTATGCAAGAGTCTAGTTGCCTCGCCCCAGACCAATAGCTAGGACTCGCTGAACACACGGCGAGGACAAATTGGAATACGTGTCGAACAAGATGCCCGCTTCGGCTTCTAATATGACCGACCCCTTCGGTCGTGCGGTCACCTATCTGCGTGTCTCCGTCACGGACCGCTGTGATTTCCGCTGCACTTACTGCATGGCGGAAAACATGACCTTCCTGCCCAAGAAGGATCTGCTCACGCTGGAAGAGCTCGACAGGCTCTGTTCCGCCTTCATCGCCAAGGGTGTGCGCAAGATCAGGCTGACCGGCGGCGAGCCCCTGGTGCGCAAGAACATCATGCATCTCGTGCGCCAGCTTGGAAAGCAGATCGGCTTCGGCCTCGACGAGCTGACGGTTACCACAAACGGCTCGCAGCTCGCCCGTCATGCGCAGGAACTCTTTGATTGCGGCGTGCGCCGCATCAACGTTTCGCTCGACACGCTCGATCCGGAAAAATTCCGCAAGATCACCCGCTGGGGCGATTTCGCCAGGGTGATGGAAGGCATCGATGCAGCCCAGAAGGCCGGTCTGAAGATCAAGCTCAATGCGGTGGCGCTGAAGGATTTCAACGAGGCGGAGATGCCGGACATGCTGCGCTTCGCGCATGGCCGCGGCATGGATCTCACCGTCATCGAAACCATGCCGATGGGCGAGATCGAAGAAGACCGTACCGACCAGTACCTGCCGCTCTCCAAGCTGCGCGCCGATCTCGAACAGCAGTTTACGCTTGAAGATATCGATTACCAGACCGGCGGCCCTGCCCGCTATACCAGGGTCGCGGAGACCGGCGGCCGCCTCGGCTTCATCACCCCGCTGACCCATAATTTCTGCGAGAGCTGCAATCGCGTGCGCCTCACCTGCACCGGCACGCTCTACATGTGCCTCGGCCAGAATGACGCTGCCGACCTGCGCTCGGCCTTGCGCGCCACCGAAGACGATGGCGTGCTCCATGCGGCAATCGACGAGGCCATCACCCGCAAGCCCAAAGGCCATGATTTCATCATCGACCGCGTGCATAAGCGCCCGGCCGTATCACGCCACATGAGCGTCACGGGCGGGTGAGACCACTAACTCAAGCCAAATGCAGCTCGGGTCCGTATGACGCCGTTAGATTCAGCGGAGTAGGTTCTGCTTGGCTAGATCGACAAGCTCTCCTGCTCTACCGTCCAAGACCGCCTTCATCGTGAACATACCGAACTTGCGGGCTTCGTCGAGATTTGCGGATGGTGGCATGATCAGCTCTTGCCGCGCGCTTACCACGTCGAGGAGAGCGGGACCGTCGTGATCCAAAACCTCTTTCATCGCGACTTTGAGGTCGTGAGGTGATTGCACGCGTATGCCCTTAACTCCCATCGCTTCGGCCATAGCCGCGAAGTTCGGATTGGCGAGTTCACACCCGGTATCAAGAAAGCCGGAAGCCTTCATCTCCATCTCGACGAAGCCAAGAGTGCCGTTGTTGAGGATGATGACTTTCACTGGGAGCTTTTGCTGAATAAGTGTAACGAATTCGCCCATCATCATCGTGAAGCCGCCATCGCCGGACATTGAAACGACTTGCCTCTCGGGGAATGCTGCTTGAGCGCCGATCGCATGCAACATTCCGCTTGCCATGGATCCATGATTAAATGAGCCGAGTAGGCGCCGTTTCCCGTTGAGTTTGATATAGCGCGCTGCCCATGCGACCGGTGTCCCTACGTCGCAAGTGAAAATCGCGTCCTCCGCAGCCAATTCGCTGGCCAGTCGGCTCACGTACTGCGGATGGATGTACCGTGTGGTGGGGCCGCACTCAGCCAGGGCGTCAAAAGAGGCTCTAGTCTTGTTGTAGTCCGCGAGTGCGTCATCGAGGTGAGAGGAATCGGACTTGTGTTCAATAAGCGGAAAAAGAGCTCTCAAGGTTGGGGCAGTTGCGCCGACGACTCCTAAGTCCAACGCACAGCGATTTCCGAGTGCGGCCGGACGGATATCGATTTGAGCGATCTTGGCGTCCGTCGGGAAAAATTGCCGATATGGCAAGTCCGTGCCAAGCATAAGAAGCGTGTCGCAATTCATCATCGCCCAGTAGCCCGACGCGAACCCGAGAAGCCCGGTCATGCCGACGTCAAACGGGTTGTCGTGCTCGACAAATTCTTTCCCGCGTAGTGCGTGAACGACCGGTGCCTTCAAAACGCGTGCAAGCTCCACGACCTCGTCGTGGGCGTCCTTGCACCCAGCGCCGCATAGCAAGGTTACTCGCTTTCCGCTATTTAGAAGATCCGCCAGCTGAGCGAGTTGATCATCGGCTGGAACCACGATTGGCTCTGCGGGCACCAGCCACTTCGGCACCGCCTTCGAAAGCGGTTGCAATGCTATATCTCCGGGAATGACAACGACAGCGACACCTTTTTGCCCAACAGCCACTCGAATGGCGCGAGCCAACACTTGCGGTAGTTGGTCAGCGTGGCTAACCATTTCCACATAATGCGCGCACTCTCTGAACAGTATTTCTGGATGCGTCGCCTGAAAGTAGTCGATGCCTATTTCCGTGCTTGGAATATGGGCCGCGATTGCTAGCACGGGCACACCACTGCGCTGTGCGTCGAAAAGTCCATTGATGAGATGAAGGTTTCCGGGTCCGCAACTGCCCGCGCATACAGCCAATTCGCCCGTGAGATGCGCCTCCGCTGCCGCAGCGAAGGCCGCGCCCTCCTCGTGACGGACCCCGATCCAATCAATTGTCCCAAGACGTCGCAGGGCGTCGCTGAACCCGTTTAGCGAGTCGCCAACCACACCAAAAATTCGTCTAACGCCTACGCTAGACAGGGATTCTGCCATGTAGTCAGCCGCCGTTTTACTCATTCCCATATCCTCCAATATTTTGTTGGCCACAGACGCCCACCCGAAATGGTCGCACATGCCGCGAGCTGATGAGCGTCAGTGAAAGCAGGTTGTGTTCAAGAGCAGGAAAACGGTTAGTGAAGGGAAACTGTCGGCGAGGGGTACAGAGCCCTCAAGCCGACTGCCTCACTCGTTCTTTCTCATCCAGGCATCGTGCCAGGCTGATCCTTGGGGATTTTCTCAATGTCCTTCAAGTCCATGTTTAGATGCTGTGCCACCATCGCCGGCGGTGTGTGGGAGAGCCACGAGGACAACCCGACTTCCTGGTATTCGGCCACCTTGAACACAGCGACGAAAATCAGGTCGGTTTTACCGACGTTCTCTATGATATGCCCCTGACTTTTCTTGACGTAGCCAATGTCTCCTGCATGGAAATCCGCGGTCTGGCTGCGTGGGCCGGCATCGAAAACGGTCATCCGTCCTTCGCCTTGCAACCAGTATTGCCATTCGTCCGCATTGGGATGCCAATGCATTTCCCTTATCGCGCCGGGCTTTATCGTCTCAATCGCTGCGGCAATCGTTTTTGAGACAGTAAATGTACCACTGTCTGCAAGTTGGATCTTACCCGATGCGTTTTCCCTATATGGTTTTGAAGCTCCCAAGCGGTAAGTGAATGGATAGTCCGGCAGACCTGCTGAAGCTACAGCTTCTTGATCAGCTGAAAGTGGTCCGGGTTCCTCGCCCTGGAAAATCCAGAGGTCGTTGAGTGGGATCGACTTGAATGCGTCCTGTGACAGGCCGAAATTTTTCGCCAATAGCTCGGGCGAGGTGTGTGCCATCCAGTCGGTGAGAAGGAGGGTTCCGTATTCAGATTGATCTCCCTCGTCAAAAACTATGACGAATTCACAGCCATCTGGACCCAAACCCTGCAGAGAGTGCGGAAAGCCGGCTGGAAAATACCAGAGATCCCCGACACCTACGTCCTGAACGTACGCTCGTCCCTTGGCATCGAGAACGGTTATCCGGCAACTCCCGTTCGTCATCACTGCCCACTCCGCGGCACGATGCCAGTGCATCTCACGGATACCCCCAGGCCCAAGACGCATGTTTACGCCGGAAACGGCGTCGGAAATGGCAAAATCCGATTTTGTAACCTGCCTTGCCCAGCCACCGTTTTGTATTCTCTTGGGTGCGTTGTTGAAGGACGACCAAAACAATTGCATGTCGCCCACGTCGGTGGCGGGCGGGCTTTCGAACGATGGGAATTGCTCTGCAAGCGCCGGGTTTTTCGGGCCCGGATCGGTGAGACCGGCAGGGTTGGCGTTTACCGCGCCCTCGGGAGGACTATCCGGATTACCGAATGATGCCGCTCGAGCGGATGTCGCGGCTAATGCTGCGCCACTTACCGCGCCCAATGCGAGTACTTTGCGTCTTGAGAGGCCGTCCATTTACTGTCCCTTTCCGCTTTTCTGAGATGGAAGCCGTCCGCGCCATGGCGACCGGCTACGGTACTCTTGGATGCTAACAGATGACCGGTTCGATCAAACCTATCCAGAGGTATTGTGTGCACTACACGTCCACCGGAACGGCGGAAACTTATCGGCGCTTCGGACTATTTTGCTACTGTGCAGCCATAAGTGGCGGCGGCGGAAAATCCAGGCGACAGCGCGTTAACGAAGTATCGGCGGCCGATTTTTCGGTTTTCGACACCGCTTCGAAACCCACGTCAGTTCAGATCTTCTTCCGAATTTAGTGGTAGCCGCCGCTGTGCGTTTTACCCTTGAAGAGCCAGTAGACCACGATCGTGTAAATCACCGTGATCGGCATTACGAACAGGCCAGCACCCCAGAACATGAACGAAAGGCTCGATTGAGGAGCAGCCGCTTCCTTAATCGTGATTGTGAAGGGGATCATGTACGGCAAGAAGGATGCAGCAAGCGTTCCGAAAGCAGAGAGAAACAAGAGTACGATACCTGTAAATGGCCAGCCGTCTCGTCTCGATCTGACCCCTTTAATAATCAAGGCACACCCGCCGATTCCGATGACGGGAAAGATGGCTAGGGCTGGACGATCGAGCCATCGATTCATCACTTCGAGTTCCATGACGAGCGAAACCACAAAGGCGATGGCCACGAAAGTCATCACGCCAACAAGTAGGCCGGGAATAATGCTATATGCTCGGTCTCTTACGGCGCCGTCACATTTTTTAACAAGCCAGCCCGCCCCGAGAAGAGAGTAGCCGAGGCAAAGCCCTATGCCGCAGAGGATAGTAAACGGCGTTAGCCAACCAAAGGCGGTTCCGGTAAAGCGTCCATCAGAGTTCGGAATTCCTTCCACGATAGCGCCGACGGCTGCACCTTGCACAAAGCTCGCAACAAGCGATCCGACCGAAAAACCAGCATCCCAGAACCAGCGGTTGTTTCCGCTCTTTTCTCGAAATTCGAAAGCCACCCCCCGAAAGATCAGAGCGGCAAGCAACATGATGATGGGCAGGTAGAATGCGCTTAGTACGAGGGAGTAGACGATGGGAAAGGCTCCAAACAGAATGGACGCCGTCAGCACCAGCCAAGTCTCGTTTCCGTCCCAGATTGGCGAGATCGAGTTCAACATGAAACGTTTGGTCTCTTCGTCTCGGGTTATCCCGAACAAGATGCCGACACCTAAGTCGAACCCGTCTAGGACGACGTAAAGGCCAAGTGTCAGAGCGAGCGTAGCGGTCCAGAATTCGATCATTTCACTACTCCGCTGAGTCGGGGGGCGTGCCCGGGCTCCCGCCCGGTACCGCCAGAGGCCGTTTGGGATTTGCGCCCTTGCCGATCTCACTAATCGTTTCGTCGGGTCCGGCACGTAGCATGCGGTAGACATAGGCGATCCCCGCGACGGCGATCGATGTGTAGATTACTGCGAACGCGACAAAGCTAATGGCGACTTGTTGAACAGTAAGAGAAGGCGTTACCGCGTCGGCTGTGCGTAGGACCCCGTATACGACCCATGGCTGCCTGCCGACCTCCGCCGTGAACCACCCGGTCAACGTGGCAATAAAGCCAAGTGGAAAACTCAGAAAAACGGCCCAGTTCAGCCAACGCAATTCAGCCAGCTTCTCGCGAAAACCTAGCCATGTGCCATACCATGCCAATGCCAGCATCAGTAGGCCGCAGCCGACCATTATACGGAACGCAAGAAATGGGATCAGGACCGGCGGACGATCGTTGACAGGGAACGATTTCAGTCCGACCTCTTCCGATGTGAGGCTCATGGAGCCTATCAAACTTCCGAGGTACGGAATTGATATGGCATACTTGGTCTCTTCGGCCGCCTCGTCGGGAAAACCGATAAGGATTTCCGATGCGGGTTTCTCATTCTCCCAACGTCCTTCAAGAGCTGCGAACTTTGCGGGCTGCTTGTCATGAACGTAGTCACCGGTGAGGTGACCGAAGAAAAGCTGGATCGGGACTAGGACCGCCGCGAGGCCAAGCCCCATTCTCACCATTGCTATCCCCTCGACATGGAGCCGGCGGTCAAGCAGGTACCATGCCCCAGTCGCTGCAACACAAAACGAGGTGGTTATGTATGCAGCCAGAATCATGTGTGGGAAGCGGACCCAAACGACGGGACTGAAAATAATGGCCGACCAGTCCGTTGGAATGAAGATCCCGTTCGCGCCGACTTCGTAGCCGACTGGCCATTGCATCCAGGAATTGTTCACCATGATCCAAAAAGAGGATAAGCTTGTGCCCAGTGTTACCATCGCGCACGCAAACCAATACAGCCACGGGGGAACCCGTGTCCGCCCGAAAATCATGACTCCGAAAAAGCTGGCTTCGAGCGCAAACGCAGTGAAGCTCTCGTAACCCAACAGGGGACCCTGGATGGGGCCGGTGCGCAATGACAGCTCGCTCCAGTTTGTGCCGAACTGGAAAGCCATTACTATCCCGGTCACTACGCCTAAACCGAAGGCCACAGCGAATATTCTCAGCCAGAAATCGAAAAGTCTTCGATAGAGAGGTCTCTTCGTCCAAAGGCTGAGCCATTCCAGGAAAGTCAGCCAGGCAGCCAATCCGACCGTGAAGGCCGGGAAGATGATGTGAAACGAGACCGTGAAAGCAAATTGTAGTCGAGACAGAAATAGTGCTGTTATTTCCATGCCGTCCCCCAGTCGCGCCCGAAGGCTTTCGATGTTCCCTCTAACCAGAAGGAATGCAGCAATGCGCAATCAGCCGGGCAATACCCACGCTTTTTCAGATCGATTTTTTGAAATGGTATGGGTCCGCCTTTAAGGCCCCAAAGCGATCGACCACATACACGATACCGTGGCGGCGAAATCGGCGACACTATCCTTAAGTACAAGCGATTCTAGACGAAGGTCTTTCCAAAGCGACGCGGGAAGCCGGTTTTCACTCAATCCTCTTTGACCGAGAATGGTGCTTGATTGGAGCTCGTTGGATGGAGGTGCCGCAAGTGAAGGCAAACCTAAGCCAGCTGGCCGTAAACTTCAGAGAACACATTCACCGCCTCGGTCCCGAGCGTGGTCATTTCGCAGGTTGAATAGTGAGGAATGAATGCGAATCGTGATGTGGTTAATCCTTGCGTCCATGCTCGCAGGACTGCTTAGCCCGCTGCTGGTGCCGGGCTCCGACGAACAGGTTCCACCTGGTGCGCCCCTCGAGGAACCTTTGAAGTTATCGAAGAGTGGCTTCCTAGATGTAAGTCGAGCCCCTTAGTCTCATCGAACGGACGATTCACTAATCTTGCGATGATCTCGCCGTGCGGACAGCGCGCTATGCAGACTGGGCCGAACAAATCGAGAGTTGAAGGCCCGCGCCTACTATGCGCGCTTCCGCAAGAATACCCTACGCTTTGGTCTAGTACTCATTTTCGAATCCACTCGCTAATTTTTTCATAAAACGCATTGGGCGGCGATGGCCAACACTGCAAGAACTGAAGCAAGCTCTTAGTCCGTAAGAAAGCCATGGTTCACCTCATACACAATCCTCTAATTCAGTTCCTCGCGCTTCTCTTCATGTGGGGCGTCGCCAAGTTATTCGCGCCTTCAACACGGCTATCTCGATTAGTTCTAAATGTCCTGCTCTTCGCGGCGCTTACCGCGCTATTATTTCATCATCAGCTGCCGCCGTACATGGAGGACGAGAGCCAAGCGAGCATCACTGAAACGATAACGCACGGTGTCTTGAAGACCACATGGTGGGTAGGCTGCGCGCTCTTGCTGGCAAGCTGCGTGCGGATGTTCCTTACGTTCGAACGAAAACCTCGTGAAGGCCGCTTGCTTCAGGACCTAGTCGTCGCGCTCATATACCTGACTGCCGCTCTTTGCATCGTTGCTTATGTGTTTCGCTTGCCAATTGCCACTGTGGTCGCCACCTCGGGTGTCTTTGCGATCGTTCTCGGACTTGCACTCCAGAGCACGTTAAACGACGTCTTTTCTGGGATCGCCCTTAATCTCGGTCGACCGCTAACCGTGGGCGATTGGGTTGTCCTCGACGATGGCGTCCAAGGAAGGGTGATCGAGACGAACTGGCGGTCCACGCAGCTGCTGAATGGAGCAAACGACCTAGTGGTAGTGCCGAACAGTGTCCTGGCTAAGAGCCGGATCACCAATATGAGCGGTCCGGATACTTCGCACGGAGCGTCAATAAGAGTGCGGTTCGTCCCAACCCGGCCTTTGAAGATTCTTCTTGATGCCATGGATCAAGCTTTGCTTAGCAGTAACTCTATCCTGAAGACGCCGGCGCCGTCGGTATCGATCCTCGCTCTCGAAAAAGACGCTATCGAAGTTGAACTCGGTTTTCGAGTCACTGATATGGGGCGAGTTGGCAAAGCGAAGAATGAACTTTTCGGACTTGTCCTCCGCCATGCGGAAGCCGCGGCAATTCAGCTCGCAGCAGCAGCTGGTTCAATTCAGGTTGTGATGCGTGCTGCCGAGCAGGACCATACGCCGTCCCGCCCCAGCACCCCCATCCGACTGGTGCATTCGATCGCCCTTTTCACGGCGTTGACTGACGAGGAGAAGCAGGATCTCGCTGCAAGCATGGTCCGCGCGACCTATCGAAAAGGTGACATGATCTCTCAGAGTCGAACCGCGTTGAATTCCTTGATGGTAGTAAGAAGTGGGGTCGTAGCGGTCGAGGAGAACGATGGGGGCGTTCGAGTGGAACTTGGCAGGCTTGCGCCGGGCGACTTCTTTGGAGAACGAGGTGTTTTGCTAGGGGCAGTGGAGCTGGCTGACGCGCGCGCACTAACCCCGGTAGTGATGTATCAGATCCCGAAAGACAAGCTTGCTGCGGTCCTCCGCGAACGGCCATCGGTTGCGGAAGAGCTTGGCGCGGTTCTTGCTTCGCGGGCGGAGGCGGAGCAGGCGATACACGGGTCCGCGACAGACACGCATCGTTCCGCAGCGCTTTCGACCCGCATTAGACAATTTCTGCACCTTGGTTCCGCATGATGCGATGTGTTGTCGCCCGTCCTCGATCCTGAAAGCCTAATGTGCGTCACGCATACTCATTCTTTCTACGCAAAAGTATCTGTCACCCAAATTCTCAAGGTAAGCGAGGTAATTACGATGGTTCCACTTCTTCCTCCATTTACAGCCGAAAGTGCCAGGCAAAAGGTGAGGTCCGCCGAGGACGGCTGGAATAGCCGCGATCCAGAGCGCGTCTCGTTAGTCTACAGTCCGGACAGCCAGTGGCGAAACAGGTCCGAGTTCGTGACCGGCCGCGCCGAGATCGTCAAGTTTCTGCACCGCAAATGGTCAAAAGAGCTTGACTACCGGTTGATCAAAGAGCTTTGGGCGTTTGACGACAGTCGTATCGCTGTGCGCTTCGCTTATGAATGGCGCGATGACAGCGGCAACTGGTTTCGCTCTTACGGGAACGAGAACTGGGAATTCGATGCGGAGGGATTGATGAAGCGAAGGTTCGCCTCGATTAACGACCTGCCGATCAATGTCTCCGATCGCAAATTTCACTGGGAGTTGGGTCGCCGGCCGGACGATCACCCAAGCCTTTCCGATCTCGGGCTTTGAAGTCTCGGTCGCTAAACAGGGCCGAACCTTTCGAGCCCAATACCTTTGTTCCAACTGGCGTCGATTAGTGACGTCCGAAGGCTACTGCCGGCTGTCAGCACGGTAGTAGCCTTCCTCCTACACCTTAGTATGGTTTCGATGCCTGTGCGCTTCGTGCACTGTTTGCATCTACTCTGGCGCAGAGGCGCGCCGCCACGTGCTTAGCCTGTTTTGACAGGCGATAATTTCGTTGATGCAGTCGAACGTAACGCCAATTTGGGAGATTGAGATGTCCGAGCAGCGTCCTGAGGGAATTGAGTCTTACGGTGGGCCAGCTGGCGGCTGGGACGCGCTTAAGGAAGTCGCGGTAACCTTGAAGCAGCAACAGGTTGCCTTGCATGGCCCTTTTACACTGCTCAAGGCGAACCAGCCACATGGTTTTGATTGTCCCGGTTGCGCGTGGCCGGACCCCGATCACACGTCGTCATTCGAGTTTTGCGAAAATGGCGCGAAAGCGATCTCCTGGGAATCTACCGCGAAGCGCGCCACTCCAGAGGTCGTCGCGGCACATACCGTCTCCGAATTTTGGAACTGGACCGACCATGACTTGGAAGACCAGGGTCGTTTGACGCATCCTTTAACCTACGACCCGGAGACTGATCGGTTTGCGGAGATCAGTTGGCAGGATGCAATGCAGCGCATTGGCGAAGAGCTTCGCAAACTGCCTGACCCTGACCAAGCCGAGTTTTACACGTCAGGGAGGGCGTCGAACGAAGCTGCGTTCATGTTCCAGCTGTTCGTCCGCGCATACGGGACCAACAATTTCCCAGACTGCAGCAATATGTGCCATGAAGCAAGTTCCGTCGGTCTCCCGCTGTCAATCGGTGTAGGGAAGGGAACCGTAACGCTTCAGGATTTCGATCATACGGATGCGATCATAAGCATTGGCCACAATCCCGGTACCAATCATCCGCGTATGATGACCACTCTTTACAATGCCTCACGAAGAGGCGTTCCCATCATCGTTTTTAATCCGCTTAAAGAGCGGTCGTTGGAGCGCTTCCAGGCCCCGCAGAATCCCATTGAGATGGTGACATTTTCATCCACACCCATTGCGTCGGCGTATCACCAGGTTAAAGCGGGCGGCGATTTGGCTGCGCTCAAGGGGATCATGAAAGTCATTTTTGAGCGGGACGACGCCGACATTGCCGGTGGCGGCAGCGGAGTTCTGGATCGCACGTTCATCGAGGAACACACTGTCGGTCTCGAGGCTGTGAAACAGGACGTTGCGTCGACCGACTGGGAGCAGATTTATCGAAAGTCGGGCCTTCAGCGAGATGCCTTCGAAAGCACTGCCGACGTCTATCTGGCCTCGAAGAATGTGATAATCTGCTATGGAATGGGGATAACGCAGCACGCGGTTGGCACCTCCGTTGTTCAGCAACTCGTAAACCTTCTAATGTTGGGCGGCCATATCGGGCGGCAGGGTGCCGGGCTGTGCCCGCTTCGGGGGCATTCCAACGTGCAGGGTGACCGAACGGTCGGCATTACCGAAATCCCCAACAAAGCGCTTGTCGACGGTATGGAGCGAGCATTCGGATTCCGCCCGCGACAAGATAAGGGGCACAACGCTATAGAGGCGATCGAAGCGATCAGGGATGGACGATCGAAAGCTCTCGTCTGCTTGGGCGGAAACCTCGCGGTGGCAATGTCTGATCCGGACGTAACATTCGCTGCCATGAGGAAGCTTGATTTAGTTGTCCATCTCGCTACCAAGCTGAACAGGTCACATCTGCTTACGGCGAAGACGACAATCATCCTGCCAGTTATAGGTAGGACAGAACTTGATGTGCAAGCTTCGGGGCCGCAAGCGATCACCGTGGAAGACTCAATGTCCATGGTGCACGCGTCGCGCGGCTTTCTGAAGCCTCCAAGTGATCAACTTCGTTCGGAGCCGGCTACGATCGCAGCGATAGCCAAGGCTACGATCGGAGACAGGTATGGGATTGACTGGGACGGTCTGGTGTCCAACTACGACAACATCCGAAACAAGATTGAGGCTGTTTTCCCTGACTTCCATGATTTCAACGAGCGGATCAAAGTGCCAGGGGGCTTCCGTCTGACGGTCCCGGCTTCGTCACGAGAGTGGCACACGCAGAATGGCAAGGCGAACTTCCTGGTGGCCTGCGGCCTGGAGGAAGATCAGCGCTTCGATGACCCAGATGTCCTTATACTGACAACATTGCGCAGCCATGGTCAGTACAACACCACAGTGTATAACTTGAACGACCGCTATCGCGGCGTCACTGGCCGACGGGATATCATCTTTATCAGCAAGCAAGATCTCGAGGCGAGGGGACTCTCGGATGGGGACAAGATCGATATCACCGGGGTGAAAATCGGCGACGCCTTGCCCCGAACGGTAAGAGCTTTCACCGCCGTAGAATACGACTTACCCGCGGGAACCATCGCCGGGTATTATCCTGAGATGAATAAAGTGATCGTTCTGGCAGATATCGACAAGACGTCGGGTACCCCCGCGTACAAGGGAGTGCCGGTAAGGATCAGTCGATCGTCGTAGATTCATAGTGGTCTGGCAAAGGGCGCTTGCATTGGCGACCTTTGCCGGGATGGCGGAGAACTCAACCAGGCCAAGCGCGAGTCACCCTTCGCAGACGGTCGTCACCGCAAATACCCGATGGATATCTATCCCGGGCTTGCCGATTGGCCTAAACCCCGCCCTGCTGCGGGTAGCGGAAGAATTCGATGAACGCCCTGAGAGGGGTGGTCATGTGCTTGCGGCTGGGGAAGTAAAGATGGAAACCTGTGAGAGGCCGGCACCAGTCTTCCAAGACCCGCACAAGACGGCCGGTTAGGATGTGGGGTACGACAACATCCTCCAAAATATAGGCTAGCCCCGCCCCGCCTAAAGCTGCGGAAAGGATGAGGCCGGTGTCGTTCATTGTCAGAGGGGAATCCGGCGTCACATCGTACGCTTGACCATCTCGTTCAAAGTGCCATCGGTACGCCGCTTCATTGTCGGGCCAGCGATAGTTTATACAGCGATGGGCGTGTAGATCGAGGGGTGTTTTCGGCTTGGCCGTCGAGCTGAAATATTCGGGGGACGCTACGACCGCGGGGCGAAGGTCAGGGGTCAGCGGCACGGCAACCATGTCGGCGTGCACGTGCTCGCGGGACCGGATGCCGGCATCGAAGCGGCCGGCTACCACGTCAGCCAACCCGTCCTCTACAACGAGATCGAGCGTTACCTCGGGGTATTGCGATGCGAATTGACCCATTTTTGGCGCAAGGATAACTTCAGCGGCCAATCGAGGCAGGTTAAGGCGAAGGCGACCTCTCGGTCGCTCGTTTAACGCACCCACCGCGCTGACTGCTTCTTCGATCTCCGTTATAGCAGGGAGTAGGCGTGCAAGCAGGGCAGCCCCTGCCTCCGTAGGTGAAACGCTACGCGTTGTACGGTGAAGGAGCCTCGCGTTGAGCCGATCTTCCAAACTTTTGACTATGTGGCTGAGCGCGGATGGTGTGACGCCAAGTCGTGCCGCTGCCTTTCGAAAACTCCTGTCTTGGGCGACCTGAGAGAACGCTCTCAGTTCCGCAAATTCGGCTCCACGCATATTGATGACTCCTGCTCAATAACCAATGCAAATAATACTCTATTGTCGTCATGGACGCCAACGGGCATCTCTGCACTACAGTAGCAACTGGAGACCCCGATAATGAGTAACGCGCAGATCAATGAAACCCTCTCGATGAACGGCAAGGTCGCCCTCGTTACAGGTGGCGGTACAGGCATCGGGCGCGCGGCCGCGCTCCAGTTTGCCCGGAAAGGCGCCGCGGTCATGGTGGCCGGCCGCAGGCAGCAGGAACTTGACTCTACCGTTGCAGAGATCATCGGCCTTGGTGGCACAGCGGCGGCGATCGCCACCGATATCGCTGAAGAGGAGCAGGTAGCCAAATTAATCGAAGGCACGTTTGAGCGGTTCGGTCGACTTGATGCTGCCTTTAACAATGCCGCGACAGGCCAAGGCGGACCGATCGAAAGCTTGACGGTATCGGATTTCGATCGGGTCATGGCTACTAATGTTCGAGGCGTGTGGATGCTAATCCAACAGGAGATCATCGCCATGAGGAAGCAGGGGCAGGGAGGTGCCATAGTCAACACCTCATCCATTGCGGCTACCGGCGGCAATTTCGGACTCTCAATATATGGGGCAAGTAAGGGCGCATTGGACGCGATGATAAGACATGTCGCCCTCGAGGTTGGTGGTGATGGTATCCGTATTAACAACGTCAGCCCAAGTCTAACGCGCACCCCTATGACCGCAGAGATGCCTGAAACACTCTTCGACGCAGTTCGCGCGCACACCGCTCTGAAGAGGATCGCCGAAGCCGACGATGTTGGCGATGTTGCCGTTTGGTTGTGCACCCACGAGGCGCGCTTCGTAACTGGACAAAGCATTCTCGTCGATGGCGGCTACAACATCGCTGGAGCGCGCTGACTTACGAACGGTAATGTCGGAGAGGCAGAACAGCCCCTGCCTTTCCGCACAAGCCATTGATTTGTTTTCTCGTGGAAGACATAGAGCGATCTACGAGCTCAAACGGTCCTTCTTGCATTTGCGCGACTAGCAGGCGCAGCGTTCGTCCTGAACGCATTTACACTAATTGCGCTCCGCGAAGTTGGCGGGTCCCCGCTAAATCTTTGGGCAGGAAGCGAAGCCTGCCGCGCTGACCGGTAGGGTTCACAGGCATCGAGAACAGGGTTCCAACTCCGCGCTTATGGCGCAAGGCGTACTGGGAAATCCTATCTTCAGATCGTATCATCCACCCTCTAGTGAGGTTGTGAAGCGGGACTACTAGTATAGACCGCCTGCGGTCACGGCGATCCGCCAATGCCTAAGGCCAGAACCAAGTCCATCATCCGGGCAAGACGGTCGACATGATCAGCCCGAAGACTACGATGAACGCCAACGGTACCGCGAGGAAACGCGCCATCCCTAAATTGACATCGTGGTGACCGACCCACGCAAACCACCAACTCGGGCCTTGATTTCCATCTGACATTCAATGCTCCTTTAACGACGGACACGAGGACGTTGATAGATCCGGAGAATTGGGCAGGCATTCAGCGCTCGCGCTCATCTCCGGCGTTAGAGTTTGGCTGGCGTTTTCGCTCACAGCGTGGAGTTATGGACTAGCGGAGGATAGCGGCTTGATATGGTTTGACAAGGACCATGGGGGCCCGTCGTCCGTATCGATTGGCGGCTGTAAGCGTCAACCATTGGTGATAACTGGCACAGAACTCGGTTTCACAACTGCGGCAGCTTCGTCGGCGCCCGCAAACTACAGCTTGGAAGAATTCTAGACCTCACGTCTTGCGACGCGAAGGCGTGCCCCCTTAGAGCGTGGGCCTAAGGTGTTCATAGCGTGCCGGAATTGCCTCTCCCGTAGCTCGGCTTCTCTTACGTGCGTGTAATGATTAAATGATAAATAATTAATTTGAAATTTGGTCCACAAACCTCAATATCCTCGTCAAGCAACGATGCTTAGTCGCGAAGTATCTCCGAACATCATTGCGGAGACGCGCCCGTCAGGAAGCAAACTGTGATCTTGAATTGACGCCGCGGCAGGTCGCCGCGACGCCGCTCCCTCTATGCATCATAAGGACCACGAAAATGGCAGGAATTATCCGCAAACATAAAACTGCTGCGCTTCTTGGTGCGGCTATCGTGCTCGGCACAGCAGCTCTCCCCCTCGTATCTACGTTGGGTGTCGCCGTAGCTGCGCCAGTGAATGTCGCCACCGACGCCGGGACTTCGACATCGATCGCGACTGTCGTCGATGAGGCCAAGCCTGCGGTTGTCACCGTAACATCGACAATTAAGGGCGACAACGCATCTAGCGACGAAAGCTCTTCCATGAACGAGCAGTTTCGCCAGTTCTTTGAGCAGCGGGGCATCCAAGGTCCTCAGCACGAACAACAGCAGGAAGGCCAGCAGACGGGGATGGCGCTCGGCTCGGGATTTATCGTGAGCCCGGACGGCTACATCGTCACAAACAATCACGTCATCGACAAGGCCAGCAGCATCAAGGTTACGTTGGATGACGGAACCGAGCTCCCTGCAAAGCTTGTCGGGGCCGATCAGAAGTCGGATCTCGCGGTTTTGAAGATCGAAACCTCCAAGAAACTGCCCACCGTCGCGTGGGGCGACTCCGAAAAATTGAAACTCGGCGATCAGATTGTCGCCATCGGAAATCCGTTTGGCATCGGCACGACAGTTACGGCTGGCATTGTTTCGGCACGTGGTCGCGACTTGCACAGCGGGCCCTACGATGACTTCATTCAGATCGACGCGCCGATTAATCATGGAAACTCGGGCGGTCCGCTGGTCGATCTCGACGGAAAAGTAGTTGGCATCAACACCGCCATTTACTCTCCAAACGGCGGAAGCGTCGGCGTCGGCTTCGCGATCCCGTCGGATCAGGCAAAGACCATTGTCGCAAAGCTCGAGAAAAGCGGCTCGATCGACCACGGTTACTTGGGCGTTGCGATCCAGCCGGTCACGAAGGACGTGGCGGATGCAATCGGGCTTTCCACTCCAGAAGGCGCGCTCGTTTCGAACGTGAATGAGGACACACCAGCCGAACGCGCCGGCTTGAAGGCCGGCGACGTCGTCACGGCGCTCGGCGACGAAGTCGTAAAGACGCCGAAAGATCTATCGCGGTTGGTTGCTGATCTAGCTCCTGGCGACAAGGAAACCCTGAGCGTTTGGCGCGACGGTAAGTCTGAGAGCATCAATGTGACGATCGGTGGAAATGACACCGGCGTTCAGCAAGCGGCTACGGAAAAGGAGGACGCCAACAAGCCAAGCATCGGCGTTGGACTTGCCGATCTTACGCCGGACATCCGCGAGCAAATGCAACTGCCTGAAGGCACCAAGGGTGCAGTCGTAGCTGCAGTCAACCCCGACAAAACGGCGGCGGCTGCCGGCATCCAGACTGGCGACATCATTGTTGCAGTCAACAACAAGGCAGTCGGAAGCTCCGCTGAGGCGAAGAATGCGGTGGCCGATGCGGCGAAGAGTGGGCGAAAGTCTGTTCTTCTGCAGATCGAGCGGCAGGGCGCTAAGACCCTGGTAGCCGTTCCGTTCTCGGCGGCCTAACTGATTGTCTCGGTCACCTCCGTCCCAATTCTGGGGCGGGGGTGACACGAAGGGGGTGAAGACCTTTAGACCCATGGAGATGCAAAATGACGGCCTTCGCCCCCATTGCATTGTTTCTGTCGTCTCTCTGGCTTGGTTTCCGCCGCCCCAGCCTGAATCGCAACACACCTGACCGCGTCGAGCGGGGACGAAACAAATCTCGACTTCTAAATCAGGTTTTCCGCGGTCCCTGCGACCTTAGAACGGAGCTTGGCTCGAATACGCTTTTCGCGCTTCCGCATCTACGGATAACTGCTGCTCCATCTTTAATGCGTCGTTCCAGCCGGACATCGGAGAAAGATAACCGCCGGCATTCCGCAACGCGTAAGGAGTTCATCTCGAGGTCCGCATTGGGGTCGTCCATCGGTTGGCCGCTTCCGGAACGCGAGGGTCACCGAAACAAATATAGTCCGGCAGGCGGTTAGAGATATTGCCTCTACGACGAATTTGGAGAGGCGCTCATATCGCTTGCGGCCGCAAAACGCTGCCCGCGCTCCCAACGGAGGTTATTATGCTACCATTACGGGCCAGGCCTCGCGATCCGGCGGGGCGTCGGCCCTTGGAATGAGCCATGTGGCGCTCGCCGGGTCGAACACGCCCGGCAGCGGGAAGCGTCGGCTGATAGCCAGGTAGTCCTCCGCATCACAGGTGGCGATTGGCATGTCGTAGACGATCGCCGTCGCGGCAATGAAAAGATCTTGGCCGGGTCGGCGCTTTTTGGGCTTCTCAGGGTCGGTGAACCAGAGGTGCGACAGCTCATCACAGCAGTACATTTCGGCCAGCAGCCAAGCGACGTCCGGGGTGGGGACCGGATAGTCGAATTCAGTTTTGAGAATGCCGTCGAACCAGTCACCTAACGCTAACGACTTTGACGGATTGTTCGCAAACACTTGCGATATTCCGATCTCTACTTCGAGGATCACGGCGAACGGTATCGCCACACGAGCTTGCGAACGTAGCCAATTCGCTATCTGTGGATCGGGCTCTTTCTTGCTGGAATTGCTGATGATGTTGGTATCAAGCAAGAACACCTGGTCAGACATATCGTATCCGATCAAATTTGCGCAACGTTCACGGTCGCTGGTCGGAGTTAATAACGCGTTAATCGTACGAGCCGTGCGGTAAGCCGGGGCCTTTGTCGAATGGCGACGGCTATGGGCCCCGGTTCTCGACAGTGCTTTGCAATTTGCTACAATGCCGAAGCTTTGAGGAGATATAGTGTGCGAGAAACGGATCGACCGAAGGGAAGTCCACCGAAGCAGAACGCCAGTTTCGGCGCCGGCTTGGGCGTGGATTTCAAACCTCTAGGCAAGCGAATTGTGATCGGACGGCGACAGGACGGTCGCCCGCTCAGGGTGAAGCTTCCTCAACCGGGTGTGGAGAAGCGTTAGCTATTTCTCGTGTGAGGACAACGCTATGACCACCTTACCTCAATTCCTTCTCGACGCAGATTTCTCTTAACGAAGCTGCATCTAGAAGGTCTCAGAAAGCCGATGATGGCAGGAACGGCAACTAGGCGCGTTCATTGGAAGCGACGAGCGCGCTGTAGGATTTTGTTCCTTTAAAAACGATGAGATAGTTGGCCTCTACGTCGATCCCCAATACTGTCGCCAAGGGGTTGGCACCGGTCTTTTAAGGGTAGCTGAGGAGCAGATTCTGGCCCTTGGAATCAATTTGATAACTTTGAATGCTCCATTATCCGCACTCGACTTCTGTTTAGCTCGCGGGTTTCGTGAACTTCAACGGAAACCATGTAGGACTCGGGGAGGCATCGAGATCGAGGTCTGGAAAAGGCTTGCGCCTTGTATCCTATTGACAAGGCGTAGCCTGAGGCGTGCTAGCTTGTGTGTCAAATTGCGCTGAGACAGTTTTTGAGCTCTAAACGATTGGCGTTCGGCAGGATCATCGCCTGTGGAGGCGTTCCTCACGCAACATATCGCCGCCATACCTTGCCGTTGGGCCGCGCAGCCTAAAAATGTAATTCTGAAATGTGAGAGTAACGCACCGCAATGAAGCTGATTCAGCCTGTGTGGCCTGAAAGATTGCGGTAGGTTGCCCGATCGCACGGCGTTCGGGCAACGTTCAGATACTAGTTCACGGAGAAAATAATGCTCCCGTCGGCCGCCTGCTCAGCGTTCACGATGTCCTTGACGGCGATGCCGCGTTTTTTGAGTTTCTCCACCAGGGCCTTGTTGGAGGTGATGGACGCCTGGATGTGCTGAATTCCCTTGTCGGTACGCGGTGCTTCGGCGTCTGCACCCTTGGTATCGTCGAACTTGGCGTTGTCATAGTTTTCGAGATAGCGGACGGCAAACGGCTTGTCGTACGTCGACAAGGTCTTCTCGATCTCTGGGCCACCGTTCATTGTCAAACTGTCGGCGTAGCTCATGCTCGAAAACGAAACAGTCGAAACGGTGGCGAAAATTGCGATAGCTGCGAGGCGCTTCATGATCTTGTCCTTCTTTTGCAAAAACGATTTCTGCTCGTTGGAGTGTGGTCGTCATGGTGAAGTTCAATTATTTGTGTCGTGCCTAACGGTGACCGACACACCGTATCAAAAGCGTCGTTAATCTGAACAATACACAGGTACGGTTCGAACTATACGTAGAGATAGGTATCGATTGCCGAACTGTCGTCAATGCGGTTCGAGGGTGCGTCCAAGGCAGTTGCCTGCCGGGACACGCTTGGATCGCGACCTTCGCCGTGTCCGACATAGCCCTGCACGCGCCTTTTAATACTCCTTGCTTAGCCCGTTCAACCGTTACCACATACCTCGGCTTCGGAGTGGCCTGAGATGTCCCTCCTTGCAGATACGCCGACGTGACATGATCGCCGCCGTTCGCCTGCACGTAACCTCGGCCCAGCTGTTCGGAATAACCCATGGCTGACATGCAATGCAGACAAATGCGCCCTCGTGGGCCGTAGCTGCGGGCGAACATCACTCGACCGGTGATGGAAGTGTGAGTGGGATTGACCCGGCGCAGCGTCACGCCCTCGCTGTGCCGAGGCGCTGCCAAAGGCACAATTGGCGAAAGAGGAAAGCGGGCAGCGCGCGTTCTTCTCAATCAGTCTTCTGCTTCTTTTGCTAAGTAACGGCGTCGTCCGCTTGGTAGGCGTCATTGTAGGACTTCGGCTGACACGAGGGGGCGCGGTACCTTGAACGTCAGACCAAGTTATCATGTAGATAGCGCTCGCCGGCGCGGAAATTTAAATGGCGGAAAAAGTATAGGTTTGCATAGACCTTTGTATTGGTCGTTTTGAACCCGGGGATGGTTTCGCCAGAAAAGCAGCTAGCTAAAATTCCCATATTAGTCGAGCGAATGCGCTTGAAGGTTGTCATTAAGGACAGCCCATGGGGGTATGAAGGCGAGTGTTATCCTAAGTGGAGGGTCGGCGCGACCGGTAATCGCACTGAGGTCTGATACATGCCGGTCCGATCGACGGTTCATTATGTTCTGTCGAGGTTGAAGCGGCGGAGAACAGAGACAACCTGCGTTTATGGAGCCGATTTCGTTTCAATTCTCTCTCGATGCCTTAGACCGGGAGTGCTGTGCATTCGATTTAGTGAAGATCAAGATTTGAAGGATCGCCACAATGTTTCTCTTGAAGTTTTCGGCAAGTAGACGATGCAAAATTCGCCATCCCAAAATCTCGCAGCACGACGGTCACCTAGTGCCGCGGAGGACAAAGATCGCCCTGTCTATTGCTGTGGCGTCTTTGTTTTTCGGCGTGGCGATGGAACCGGCGAGAGCGGAAGGCTTCGAATGCGCCAAGCTCTCTGACCTAAATACCCCCAAAGCTGCAGCAGAGATAGACACCCTACTTCCTCCAGCGCGGGAACTCGTGCAGCCGGCAGAACTTGGCTCTGCCATCGAGTTGATGCGTGAACACGGACTTTCGACTGACAATACGATCAATCATGTGATTGCCATGTATTGTCCGACTGTCGCCAGCCGGACAGATCTTTCAACCAGTGAGAAGTCGGAACTCGTTCGCAAGTTCGCTTCCGAAGCGACGCGCCTCGTGTTTGCGAACAACAGTATTGAGGACGTGATTTTCAACGTGCCACTTAGCCCGATGCTGGCCCAGGAAGCCAAGACCAAAGCTGACCAAGCAGGACTGACGGTCGAACAATGGATAGCGCGATCGGTGGCGACATCCGTGCGCTAGATCCGGAATTTGTATGTCTTCAGCACACGGGATTGAACGATTTCGCTCGGTCCAATCCCATAAACTCAGAAAGGAATCCGCAGATGTCTTCACTCGGGCATGAGAAACCTAGCGTGATGATAGGTAAAATTGAAGACAGCTGGGGCTCCTACGTGGGTTTCGGTGTCCTGATGTTGATCGCAGGTGGCATTGCTGGAGCCAACCTTTTCGCGAGTACACTGGCTTCGATACTCTACTTCGTGGCGTTTATGATTTTTGCGGGTGTGACCCAGTTGATCTACGCCTTCAGGACGCAAGGCTGGTCTCGACGATTGATCTACGCTCTGAGCGCCGTGCTCTACCTGGCGGCCAGCGGCGTCGCGTTTTTCGATCCCATCCTCTCAGCTGTTGGCATCTCTCTTATGATCGGGGGGCTATTGATCGCATCGGGCGTGTTCAGGATCATATCCGGCGCTCGTGACCACGCTCATGCGGGATGGGGCTGGATTGTTGCGAGCGGGGTTCTGACCCTTGCAGTCGGCGTGGCCCTTCTCGCGGCTTGGCCAGGCATGGGATTCTGGCTTCTTGGAGCCCTGCTGACCGCAGACCTCATTTTCCAGGGATGGACATACATCGCGCTAGGTTTAGCACTTCGAGAACGTCGCAACCGTGTAGGGCCGGTTTCTCACCAAGACTGACCCTAGAAAGCAGCAGTATCCACATTGAGAAAAGCATCCAACCTTCGGGCTGATTCACTCACAAGGGGAGATATATATGCTGGATCAATCGATCAAAAGACTACTGCGGAGAACTGCCGTATCTAGCTTGCTTCTGCCGGCATTATTTCTCGCGTCATGTTCAACGCAGAGCGCACAGGATTCAAAAGACGCCAGCCTTGCGGCTGCTGGCTTTACCGTAAAGCCAGCGAACACGGCCAAACGTCAGGCGATGCTTAGGCGACTACCACCGAACAGGTTCGTCACGCGGGTACGCGGCAATAACGTGACTTATGTTTACGCCGACCCAATCGGTTGCGATTGCCTCTATGTCGGGAGCCAGAGAGCGTACGATCAGTACCAGAGCAATCAAACTCAGCTTAGAGTAGCCAACCAACAGCTGTTGGCTGCCTTGGCTTATTCCGACGATTCCTGGGACTGGAGCGAATGGGGTCCATGGGCAAGCGGCTTCTACGGCCCACCTCGACCTGGTTACGGCTGGTAAGGACCTGGACGGTGCCCCTCGGCAAAGCATTTTCCCATCTGAACCTAAATGACGCGACATCCGGCGAAAAGCGGGCGATCGTTTAGCGACGTCATGGAGGTATGAGGGGGAGGAGCGTCGGGTTTGCACGCAGTGGTATCAATCATTGGTTTCTCGATGTGCATTTCGAACGTTCGACACCGCACGCCTCCTGTGCAGGCAGCCGAAAAGAGCAGCATCGTTGGCGGCTTTTCTAGGCAGGATGCTGTTAGGCTCCGCAGGCCGATGGTACTGCCGCATATTCTGACCGATAGCGACGCCATTCATATCAGACCCGCATTTCGGAATTTCTTGTGTAAGTCGGGCATCCCCTCTCAAGGAGATGTTCCCGCACGAAACCCAGATGAGCGATCAATACGAGCAAGGCCTCTCGGTGTTGAAACCAAGCGCACAGGCCGTATTCGGCGGCAAACTAGGAGATCGCCTTGGTCCCGTCGATGTGCAAGCCGCGATAAAGAGCGCGATAATTACGCAGAGCGCTAGAGTGCGAAACATAATCGTTGCCGCATTTTTTATTGCCGAGCCATGGGGTGAGCAGCGTCAGTTCGGTACGGATGTGCGCACAAGTGCACGAGCCTTGCTGTGCTCTCGCTCCAGGCGTCTGGATTCCAACTAGGCTCACGAACGTTCCGCTCGACGTTGCCGCCAATTGCCGTCGTGGGTGGCGAGCCGATCGAGACTTTTGCCCTCTCGCTGCGCGCCGCTGGGGCGGGAATTTATTCACCTCTTACTGCAATTGCGTACAGGCTTGGAAAGGCAACTCTGCAACGAGGCGGTCTTCAGAATCCCTGATCTCGAACGTCAAACCGTCGATCGGCTCGTTATTTGCGACTAACTCCGAAACCATCCTGAGCGCAATTGCGACCGCTCTGGCCATCCCATCTTGCGCCTGTATATCGACACCTTCGTAGTCGCGATCGAAGCTGTCTTGAGTTCGGATATGGAAGTAGAATTTTGACATACGCGCAGCAACAACGTCCCAAGCTCGGAATGGAAGACTCAGTGTGGCATGCAATAATGTATATCGACACAGGCCCGTTCGGATTAGCTAGTCAGTTCATCCTTTACGCGGGCAGTCAATCCGACAGATAGCGGCCCGCGCTTTATTCGGTTTCGCCGGATCGGCGGGAGAGGAGCCGAGTTGCAGCGATCTCGGTTACTGTCATCCTTGAAGATAATATCCAAACCAATGGTACCCTAATCTTTTCGCGACGCATCGATACTACACTTAGGTATAGGAGCAGCCTCATGATTGATTTTCGTTCGGTGAGATAGTTTAGGACTCGCGGATCGGTTGTTTAATTTGCCACTCGTGGCCCTGCAGGCGCGAGGTATGCAGTGACTGAATTAAACTATTATAGGTTGAGTGCCTCTGTGTTGCTGTTTAATTGTCGAAGGAGTTTTCGCGCTCGCCTAGCACTTGCGCCAGATGTCGGAATAGTAAACGACCGACGTAGGGAGTTCAGTTGGACCGCCACTCGGAAGATCCCGAGCTTGTAGAAGACCTTCTTGGCGACCGTCGTCTTTCCCGTACAATCATTTGCTTGTCATCGATGACGACGTGGAAATAGCCGTCGGTCGGTCTCGCCAAAAGGCTTCGATGCGGATCTTGTGCCATCGCCCGCGGAGTTCCTTTTCCGGGATGATCGTCCGGACCTCTTTTCCCAAAGTCCATTATTGGTATCGATACGTCCTTTCACTTTCCACCGCCATGGCTCTGGTAGAAAAACTGAAACGCCGGATCGAACTTGTCGATCTGGTGAAACTGGCCCATGACAATCTCGCAAAGGTCGGTCAGGTTCCAGTCCGGCGCCAGATAGCCGCTCCATCCATACTGGCCCCGGCTGTTGATCGGCATATATCAGCCACGCTCGTGACCATCTGAACGCGCTCGTTGCCGTGCAGGCAATCGCTCCAGTCGCGCGAGACCTTGCCGCAATCGCCACGCCGAAGCTCCATTCGAAACACGCGCTTGCCCCGGGATTGCAGATTACGTAGCGTCGAAGGCGGCCGTAGCTTCATATTCGCGCCTGTGGGCTCGCGAACTGGGGGCAGGAAGATCACCCTAAACGCCGTGCAACCGGGGCCGATCAACACAGGAATGGCTCCGACGGAAGGGGAGGTCGCCGACGTGTTGAAATCGATGTTAGCAATCGGCGCTGCGGCAAACCGGAGGAAGTGGCCGCTGCGGGGGCGTTCCTTGTCGGACCCGAGGCTGGCTACTTAAGGGGTTCGGACGCTGTCCAATCTGCGGGATGCGACCTCCGTCTGGCGCGATCTAGTGGGTCTCAGCAGACCCGTTCGATGGTGTGTCCACATGTCGCTCAAGAAGCAATACTTCACCATTTGGCGCGATTTCAAAGACCAACGGCGCGGATATTTTCCCTTGCATTCGGTGAAGTGATCTTCACCATGATGTCGCATGCGCGCAGGGTCTGACACCAGGCGGAGCCTGTTTGTGCTGCTCGTAGTTGCCAGCACGGATGCGGTTTCACCATCGGCTTATGGCGCATCGCGATAGACTGGGAATCCTGGACAGGGCGGTGATGGCAATTGGCCCTCGCTTTCTCCGGTGCTGAACGATATGGCGATCTCGCCTGATCCAACATGAGGAGCATCCGATGATTCACGAATTGCGCATCTATACATGTCTGCCGGGAAGGCTACCGGCATTGCAGCAGCGTTTTGAGACCGCGACGCTGGCGATCTGGGAGCGACTCGGCATCCGCTCACTCGGCTTCTGGACGACGATGGTCGGTTCTTCTAGCAACGATCTGACCTACCTGATCGAATGGCGGTCGCTAGCGGAGCGGGAGCAGAAGTGGGCCGAGTTCGTGGCCGATCGAGAGTGGCAGGAGGCGAGGGCGAAGAGCGAAGCGGATGGGCCGATCGTTGCCAACATCGCCAGCTCGCTACTGCAGCCGACGAGCTTTTACCGCGGCTTCGAGGGCACTGCTCCGCAAGTACCTGTAGCCTTCTCTCGATAGAAAATCGCTGCCAGGAGAAGGCAAACGGCCATGAAATGGCAGCGATTTTATCGGGGGTGTCGGCACAAGAAGCTTCACTTCCACAATCTCGTCGTGAAAGATCGTCGTGATCCGCCGCAACGGAAGTGAGTCCGTTGCTATGAATTGCAGCTCCCAGGAGTGGTCTAAGCGTTGGAAAAGGAGCCCTGTTGTTGGGCTGGCTGAGGGAGTTAGGCTGATAGCGCTCACAGCCCAGCGGTAGGTGTGGATTAGCGATGGATCATCGAGGGCTCCACCACCCGATCCGATCACCGCTGGACGATCACCTGGGTCCGCCCCGAACGAAAAGTGTGTTCGGGAATGCGTAGCGCCATGTCCATGAGCCGCGCCAAGCCACGCATGCGGCGGAGGCGGGCCAGACGGTCGATGTTGCGGAAACTCGTGTATTGGCTATGCCCTCGGTCGTCTGTCATGCCGCCGTTTTCATCACCTTGCTCAGACGTCTAATCGCCACCTCCGGAGACCTTTCCCCGCCGCGATACTCTGCGATGAGAACCGGAAAACCCATCGCCGTCGTTATCCCTGTCACATCAGGTTGACGCAGCACGCGACCTCAACAAGGACAAAGCAACAGCTTGTCGTTTTGTTCCATGGGCTTGACAGGAGGGTCATCGACCCGGATACGCAACCCAGCCCTGTCGAATTAGGCCCTCAGCATCACTGCGCCGCAGCAAAGGCTATTCAATGGGCGGGCAGAACCGGTGCATCCGATCAGAATTCCGACCATTCCTACTTCAACTTCCGGCTCATCACGCAGGTGGCGGGCAATTCCAGCTATTGATGCGACGTCTACCTCAAGCCCCTGTGCGCACGCGGATGAACGTCCTCGTCGAACCGTGCACTGAATATGTGCTTCAGCTTGCGAGCAGTAGTGCCGTGAGGGCGGCGAGAGAATTCACACCCAACTTCGAGTAGATGCTCCGAAGATGTGTTCGGACGGTTTCGTAGCCGATGCGGAAGGCGTGTGCGACTTCGCGTGGCGAGTTGCCCGAAGCGATACTGAGCGCCACCTTCACTTCCGTCGGCGTGAGCTTGGCAGTTTCCAACAATTTCAACTGCCGATCTCGCGAATGAACGGCGACGATCGGCTCGACGATCACGGCCACCGTCGGCCCGTCGAGGAACTCTGTGAGGGTGCTGGATTGCAGGCGCACCAACGTTATGCGAAAGGCGGCATCTCCGTCATCATTGCGGACATGGATGGTGTGTGGTCTTCTGTCCGCAGCTTCCCGGGCCATAAGACGGTCGAGCGCCGCCGAGGACCGCTCGCAGCATATCACCACCTTCCCGTCGGACTGAAGGCGGACAGGAAAGCCAGCAGAAAGCATAGTGGCCGCCGCGATATTCGACCAGCGCAATCGCTTCCGCTCCGACACGTAGAATAGACCCGCTCCTATGTTTTCGAAAAGCGAACGTGCCGCTTGGTTCTCCGGGACGAGGAGATCGCGCTTCCTGATAAAGTCGAAAGCACGCTTCAAATGGGGTGCAAGGACTGTGTATCGGTCGGCAGCCTTCCTGTTTACCTCCGGGTCAGCGGAGGATGTCGCCGTTGAGAGGATGAAGCTCCGCGCCTCCTCCCTGACGATCGAGACCCCAATACTTGTCTCGCAGTCCGCCTGCCGCTTGAGCCAGTCGTTATAGAACTCGGTTTTCAGCATATTTTTGCGGGCGAAGATCTCGTCGCCACAAAGTCCTTGTCCGACCGGGACGAGGCTCATGCGTGGAATCCATGGGTTGACCGCCGCATAATGGCTGCTGAACTGAGCAACCTCGCCCTCGGAAAACCCTGAGATGAAGGGAACGTGGGCTACGGGGGAAGCGAGGTCGTGGTAGTGGAGTGCTGATTTGCCGTTCGGCGATGTCTTCGCCACAGCATCCAGGAAATCCTGCCAGGTGCATTCACCAAAGAGGCTACCGTAGATCAGGTCGGTCAAATGGGATGTCGTTTCGGCGCTTGAATGCATTCATGCCCCCGGATCGCGCAACAGTCTTTTCGCAGAAATCCCGGGGATTCGCCACTTGTTCGAAAGAGACAGGCGGCTACACCAGATGGAGCATGCGTGCTTTCCTCTTGCACGCTACGCCTGGGGTGGCCGTGGCTGAATGGGTGGGAGCCGCTTACCTCGCTTTGGCAGCCGTGTCCTTTTTGGGAACTTGGCCGGTAATCGTTCAAAAGATAGGCATTCGACAAGCGCATAACGCATGGCTCCATTGCGTAAATTTGCCTACTCTTTGAGCGAAAGGCGCGATACAAGGACTCCATCGAAGTGTTGCATCTCCTCCCGCGGCATTTCGGATGCGAGTGGCTCGTTCTCCTCCCAGACCTCACTCGCAACGGAACGGCGGCATTCTCCTCCCAGCCGACGTTCATGTAATCAGAAAGCCTGTCGTACCTCCTCCCGCGACAGGCTTTTTTTGTCTAAGCGACGGCTCCGAGCAGCGGCGCGAACATCTTGCCATCCATCAGTTCATCCCCCTGAAATGAGAGAATGCGATATGACGGCAAACAATGAGATCAACGTCCTCGTCGTCGACGACGAGGCCCTCATAAGATTGGCGACAAAGTCCGTCTTGGAAGACGCGGGAATGACAGTGGTTGAAGCAAGTAGCTCGGCCGACGCGATCGCGATCCTAGATGAGCTTAGTAATATCGACGTTCTTGTTACTGACATCCGTATGCCAGGTGAAATGGATGGACTGACCCTCGCTAAGATAGCCAGGGATCGATGGCCCTCCGTTAAGGTCATGGTTACGTCGGGTGACCGCGCGACCAGGCAATCCGATCTTCCTGCCGGGGTCCGTTTCTTCGCTAAGCCGTATGAAAGCCGACAGCTGATGGCAATCATCCGCGGTGAGGTTTTGGGATATTCAAGCTGATCATCGAAGGCCCTGCAGGTAATCGGCAAGGTCGAACCGATCGGCATTCAATGCGGCCTTGACGGGTGGTGGTCCGAAAACAGGGGGCTCGCACACGCCATCACTTCCTTACGGGGGCTCACCCAATAGGGGGAAGCGGGACATCGTTGAAGATGCTAGATGTCTTCTTGTGATACCTCCAATTCAAATTGCCCGCCCCCTGCGGGCTTTTTTGATGTTTGTAGCCGGGCTACCGATACCGTGTAATCACCGAGCCGCTGCGAGCTTTGATCATCTCGACGCTGGCCGCCTAGTGACAAACGTTTCCCCTGCCGGAAGCCGTGGCGCTCGATGGACGGGAAACCCAGTCCGGAGGGCCGGGAGTGTTCCCATTGTCGTTCCTATCAAGGCAGCGCCTCGAAGTCCGACCTGCGATATCCTTCTACCATGGTGCGCAATCCCTCGGGGGCGATGACCTCGACCTTGTCTCCCCATTGGTACAGATGCCAAGCCATTTCGAGCCAGCCCGCCGCATGAAACCGAACGAACAAGCTTCCGTCGTTCATCGGCTCGAGAACCTGGGTCGGATGAAAACTATACTCCGCGGCGCGGGCAGCCGCCTCCGGTGCAAACCGCCAAACCACTTCTCCGTGTTGCGCGGGATCTTGATAGACGCCGAAAGCCTGGGCGGCGTACTTGTCCAAGGAAAACCCCTCGGCCATCGTGAAGCTCTCGTCGAGGGGTTCCGCGGCATGTATCCGGTCGGTCCGAAAGTTAAGGATGGTTTCGCCGCGGGTCGGCTGCCGGGCTACCAGATAGCTGCGGTGACCCAGCAGGAGGCCGTGAGGCTCGATGATACGTTCGGGTGCGTCGGACGTGCCGTAACGTAGGCGCAAACGGAAGGGGCCACGAAGCGCCTCGATGATCGCGTCGAGAATAGCTGGCTTGAGATTTACCCGCGGCCCTGGTTTGGTCACCGACCCCATTCCGGTCAGAACCGCCTCGGCATCGGCTTCCGTTCTCAGTGCATCCCTGGGCGCGAGACGAGAAAGCAACCCCTCTCGCACATCCGACAGCGCCTTAGCGTGTCGCGCTCTTCCTTCCGCGTGAGCCGAACGACCTGCAATTTCCAAAGCTTCGATCGCGGTTTCTTCCCGTGGCCTTAGTCGATCGAGCATAGGATCGGAAACACGCCATCTGCGACGGCGATCGGGCCCATCCTGGAATTCGACGCCTGTAAATATCGTCTCGAGGGCTTCAGTCATGCGTTGCGCAGTTCTGTGTGTGACGTCAAATTCATCACAGATCACGTCCAGGCTGATGCCCAAACGTCGTGTGGCCGCGAGGCGCGCTAGGCGGATGAGGTCCGCCGCTTTTGAGAAGGCCATTTTCACCTCCTTTGTGGGTGACAGGAAATGACACCCACACCTTTTACAACGCCTTAAACGGTTGGTCGACAGCCGATCGGGCGAATGTGCCCACTCAGGCTCATCAGATCGACCGCAACGAGATCGAAGGAGTGAATTGGTGGCAAAGATCATAAGCGTCGAGCGTCTCGTCTTTTGCGGCGGTGACGAAAAATCCACGCTGACCAAGGGTGCTGGCTGGGTAGTCCGAACGTCAGATCTCCGAGTATGCGATACCGCGGGGCAGGGTGTTCAGTCTGTTAAACGAGAGCGGGGCCTTTCTCTCCAAATCTTGTCCACTGTCCGAAACCGGTTCGACCGCAAATATCGTATCCTGCGCAGGAAGGGCGTTGCCGAGATATGCCAGCGGACCGTCGCATCGTTGTCGCGGTCGCTGCGGCCCCATGTCTGGAACTGACCGAACATGCCCGCTTGCTCGATTGACTCCGGCCCAGGTTATCGCTCACGTCGCGGATCGACGGATCGTCTCCTCAGGGCTTCATAGTATCCAAGAGGCTTTTCCATGAAGAACATAGACAGCAAAATGCTCTTCTCGGCATCGGATCTAATGCGTTTCATGGGATGCGCTCATTCAACAACGCTCGATCTCATGCATCTTCGGGGGGAGGGACCGGAGCCCCGTGAGGACACCGAAGATGCCGCCTTGCTGCAAAAGCAGGGCAACGCTCATGAGGCCGCTCATCTCGCTCGACTTCGGTCAAACGGACGCGAGATCGTCGAGATCAAGCGAGGGAGCCTGACCTCCAATGTCCAAGCCACCAGAGACGCACTGATTTCCGGCGCGCAAGTCGTCTTTCAAGGCGCCTTGCTTTCTGGAGATTGGGGTGGCTGGTCTGATTTTCTGGAGAAAGTAGATCGACCGTCGAAGCTCGGTGATTTCAGCTATGAGGTCGCCGACACCAAGCTCAAACGACGCCCGCACCCCAAGCATGTTCTCCAGTTGGTCCTCTATTCCGACCTGCTGGCTGAAATCCAGGGTGTCATGCCTGAGTTTGCCCACGTCGAACTGGGCGACGGAACGCGAGCAACCCTTCGCCTGGCGAATTACTCGGCTTACGCACGGCTGGCGCGGTCACGCCTCGAGATGTTCAAGAAGGCACCTCAGCCGACACGTCCCGTACCGTCTCTGGAATGCGGCCTTTGCCGCTGGGCCGATCACTGTCAGTCGGTCTGGATTGCCGAGGACAGCCTGTTCAACGTCGCCAACGTGACAAAAGGACAGGTGAAAAAGCTCGAAGCCGCCGGCGTCACTACCATGGCGGAGCTTGTATGTCATGACGGACCAATCCGCGGCATGGCGTCGGCCACTTTTGAGAAGCTGCGGGCGCAAGCACGTTTGCAGCACGCCCGGAAGACGGGTGAGCCGACCTTCGAGTTGCGCCTGGCGCTTCCCGGAAAAGGGTTTGACCTCCTACCGGAACCGCAGGACGGTGACCTGTTCTACGACATCGAGGGCGATCCGCACTACGAAGGCGGCCTTGAGTACCTTCACGGGGTGTGGTTCAACGGCAGCTTCCGCTCCTTCTGGGCGCACGACCATAGCGCGGAAGCAGTCGCGCTTGGCGAGTTGCTCGACTTCTTTCGGGCGAGGCTGGCCGCATATCCAAATGCGCGCATCTATCACTATGCGCCGTATGAAATCACAGCCCTTCGACGCCTGACCGCGAAATACGGAATCGGAGAGGCATTTCTCGATCGCTTGCTGCGAGAGCGACGCTTTGTCGATTTGTACGCCGTGGTTCGCACCGGACTTCTGGGATCGGAGCCGAATTATTCGATCAAGTCACTGGAGGCATTTTATGGCCTCAAACGGGAGGGGGAAGTTAAGACCGCCGGCGGCTCGGTTGTGGCCTACGAGGCTTGGCGCGAAAACGGTGAGCAGGGCATCCTCGATGAGATCGAGGACTACAATCGCATCGACTGTCTTTCTACCGAAATGCTCCGAGATTGGTTGGTATCGATCCGTCCCGCGGGCGATTGGCCGCAATTTTCCGTCGACGCACGCGATAAGGAAGAGGTGGAGGACGAGGAGACGAAAGCATTTCGCGCGCGGCTTGCCGCGTCAAATCTGCCGGAAGAGCGCCAGGAGATGTTGTTCAATCTCGGCCTCTTTCACAAGCGCGAGGCCAAACCCGCTTGGTGGGCGATCTTCGATAGCCTTGGGAAGGAGGAAGACGAACTAATCGACGATCTTGACGCGCTCGGCGGGCTGGTAGCCGCTGGGCCGCTTGATGTGGTCAACCGTTCTGTCACGCGGATCTATAAATATCCGGCCCAGGAGACGAAGCTTCGAGCGGGAAGCAGGGCGACCGTGCCAACGGAAGATGGCTTCTCCTCGGTCTCGATCGAGGACATGGATCGCCGAGAGAGGACGGTCACTGTAAAAGTCGGCCTCAAGAAAGCAGACTTGCTCGGAAGACATCTCACTCTGCATCCAGACTCGCCCTTGAATACCGCCGTCATTGCTGCGGCCGTCGCCGACGTTGTCAGCGACCAGTGCGGATCACGCCGATATAGGGCGGTCGATAATCTTCTCGCAGCGACAGCGCCACGCTTGTCCGGTGGAGGCGGCGATATTCTACAGGGCGCCGATCCTGTAGCGGGCACAATCGCGGCGGTAAATCGTATGGACGAAACGGTGTTGCCTATCCAGGGGCCACCGGGCACCGGGAAAACCTATGTCACCGCAAGGGCAATCCTGTCGCTGGTGGAGGCGGGATACCGTGTCGGCGTCGCTTCCACCAGTCACGAGGCGATCAGGAACGTTCTGATGGGTTGCCTCAGGGCCCGCGATGAAAACGGCTTCGCGTGGCCGTTAGAGATCATCCACAAGATCTCCGGAGACGACGAGGGGTATCCTGAGACATGCGCGGTCCGGCGGACGACGGAAAACAAGGTGGCAGAGGAGAATGGTCAGATCGTCGGAGGAACCGCGTTCTTTTTTGCTCGCCAGGAGAACATCCAGTCTTTCGATTGGCTATTTGTGGATGAGGCGGGTCAAGTCAGCCTGGCCAACATGGTGGCGATGGGGCGCTCGGCCAGAAACATCGTTCTCGTTGGCGACCCTCGACAATTGCCACAGGTGATCCAGGGCGCGCATCCCGAACCCGCAAATCTCTCTTGCCTCGAATGGATGCTGGCTGGGCATCCCACGGTGCCGGCAGACCGCGGTATTTTCCTCGCGGCTACCAGGCGCATGCATCCGGAAGTCTGTCATTTCATTTCAGAGCAGGTCTACGAAGGACGATTGATAAGCCATACCGAGCGCCAGCGCGTATTCGAAACGGATTTCCCGGAGGCGGGTGCTTTCTGGGTTTCTGTCTCGCATGACGGCAACGCCCAGATCGCGGGGGAGGAGGTCGAGGCAATCTCGCGCACCGCGATGGCGCTCCTGAGAGGGCGGCTGACGGACAAGGACGGCGAGACGAGACCCGTTGACGAAGAGGATATCATCGTCGTTGCCCCTTATAACGCACAGGTGAACGCGCTGCGCGATGTCTTGCCCGCAGGGATCCGCGTCGGCACCGTCGACAAGTTCCAGGGCCAGGAGGCGGCAATCTGTCTGGTGTCGATGACAGCCTCGGCGATTGAAGACTCCGCTCGCGGAATGGAATTCCTTTTATCGCTCAATCGGATCAACGTTGCGATTTCACGGGCGAAGTCATTGGCGTTGGTATTCGGCGAGCCCCGGTTGCGCGAGACCAAGTGCAAGACCATCGAACAGATGCGGCTGGCGAACACACTTTGTGCGCTTAAAGAGATCACGGCTTAAACGGCCCGAGTACGAGGCAATGGCTAATCGGACATCGGCTGGCGTTTTACATTTGTGGTGACTGAGTCCGCAGCTCTTTTTGAAGTCGCTGTAGATCTATGATGCTGTCTTTATCGAACTTTAGAGGTCTTCACGGTATTCTTCAGAATGTCGTCGAGAGTTGTGGGGTCAAACGCGGGCGCGGCGTCTCCTCTAGGTGGCGTATATCCGGTCCCGGACCTGCTCAACGCTTCGATCTTGTCGTTCGCATCTTCTAACGCGACACTGAGCTTCTGGATGTTCCCGACAGGCTCGTTCTGCCGCTGGAACACGGTCTCACCTTTTCGCGATCACCGCTGACGGACCGTTTAGCAAAAGGCGAGATTTCCATCGAGGAATACAATAAAATTTCGGCGGTAATATCAGAAAGCCAAACCGTCCCTCTTTCTGCGCCTTCTGCATCGGTCATAAAGCCGCCAAGCGCTTAAAATGGCTGCTGATTGGGAGTCTCGCGGCTGTGGTCTTCAGCTTCATGTACGCCAAAAGTGTGGTTATAGGCGGCTTGTCCGTCAAGAACGTTTCCGTAGCCGGGCGCTCTATTAACTTCCGCCTCGTGAACGATGGCTCCAAATCTGGGGCTGTCATCATTAAGGTGAGGGGAAAGGATGTTGTCTACTGTGACGGCTTCACCAACATCCAAGAAAACAGGACACGGGACATCTATTTCAGTTGCCAAAACTCTATACCCGAAGGAACGGATGTTTACATTTCAGCGAGCTGGGCTAGCGGCAACCTAGAGAGCTACTCGCGAATCGATTAGAGGGAGCAGGCTCTTAAGGGGAGAGTGCCACCGTCCTATCATCACATGGATCGCTCGCAATGATTGATTGACCATGCGGCGACGTAACGTACGTCTCGGCTAAGGCGACACGCCAGTCACATTGCCATCGGGATCGGTCGTGAAGGTGCCTTTGCTTTGATCGAGCATCGTCAGAATATTTCCGAAGGGATCTCGCACTACAACCGCAATACCGATCGGGAGTTCGAAGGGTTCACAGACCCGCTTCCCACCCGCTGCTTCGAAGCGCTCAAGGGCGGGGCCAAGCTCGGATACGAGAAGGTCAATCTCTGGACCTATTTTCGTGTGAAGCACAAGTTCGGCATCGGTATCGACCATGGCAAGGCCGGCAGCATCGAGTGTACGCCAGAGAAGTTCGTGACCAAGCGTAAGCTGGTAGAAGGCCAAACCTTTATCTAAATCCGGCACATTTAAGACGACGCAATCGATTTTTCGGAACATGACTCCTCCCGCAGTAGCTGTCTGTAGCGACTTGTAGATCCACTGCCTGATCATCGTGCAGGACCAAGTGGCGTAAGACGAAAGCCCGCCTGGATGCGGCGGGCTTTCAGGACAGGGTTGCCCAGTCAGGGCGAGCAACCGCCTCATGCTGAAAGTTGAGGACGTTCAGCAAGCTGGAGATTTAAGAAACGAGCGGAGTTTTTCCAGCACCTTCGGAAGGAAAGTCTGGGCTAGGTTGATGGCCAGGGCAGCACCCGTGAGGCGAGGGGCGAAACGGGAATTAAGTGGGATCACACGGCCTCAGGGCTAAAAGAGGGAAGGGCAGGATATGCCGCCACGCGATCCCAAATATAATGACTTACACAGGATCAGTTTGTTCCCCGTCGGCAATGAATTTACTTCGTCGCCATCGCACTTGGCCTCGGCTGTAATCATCTCGATGAACTCGGCACTCGACATCACCCGAACCCCGGATAGCAGGCCGAATTGGCAAACAAATGTGATTGCCCATCGCAATTTGACCGGTGAGTGGCAGTACTTTACACCGATATCGGTTGCTCGCAGTACCGTAAACGGGAGCGCGACTTGATAGCCTGCGATCAGCGGGAGCAGTAACGGCCAAATGAAGAGAATATTGCCTCCCAGAAAGTAACCAAAAACCGCGCTGAATGACGCAACGAAAACACGGTTCGATTGGCTTGCTTTAGCTTTTTCGCCGCCTTTCCAGACGACCCAGACAAGTAGAGGAACGCACACGAGGCCTAAGATCATGCGCAGGTGATGCGTCGCCGCGGCCCACTCGGTAGACGGTATGAAATTTAACCCGATCACTAAGAAAAACGACGAAACAAGGCCAAGCGAAAGCCAGACAGCTACAAGAATCAAAAACAGCCTCGCGAGCGACGATTTTTCTGGCTCCGTTGGAGCACCCATAAATGCCTCGCAGAATCGATCGGTCGATTAGCTTATGCAGTTCATAGCCGGTCATCGGTTTACGAAGCAAACGATGAGGGTGCGGTGGGGCCATGCGGCCACCTACTTGGAACCGACCATCAGCGTCGATTACAGCTCAACCGCGAACTACGGTTGATAGCGAGGGATCACGCCGAGGACTCCTGAGGTGAGGCCTACGAATAAGATTGTGCCCAACACAGCAAACATCGGTAGCAACACCAAGAATTTCAGCTTCGGGCTAGCCTCGTTATCTTCGTCACCGGGGTCGGCTTGTATATCGTCGGGCCGAAACCTTCGGTGAGATCCCAGTTTCGCATATAATAGGACTTGAGCGATCGGAGGTACCAATACCATCCGTAGAGCATGAAGTAGCCTGAAAGACCAAGGCCGAATACTACCAAAGCTTGTTCTTCTACTGTCATCCTCGTCCCTCTGTAGGCAGAAACAGCCCGACAAACGACCTCGCCCAGACGCGTCCGCTCGTCCGCTCAAGATAAAGCTTCCTCAACCGAGTGGGGAGACGCGTTAGCTGCTCCTCTTATTCAGGACCTATGGAGACCGACAGCTTCCGGTTGAAGGTAGCGACACACTGTTGTGTCACCGTCGCCGTGATTTCCTCTGAACCTGCGAAGGAGTTCCGGACGCCGAAGTGAACTAACGCTTTCGCATCGGTCACCATTCGGCCCTCCGCTGGAGCCCTTTTTAGCTTATTGAGCCAGGAGACCTCAGAGGCGATCGACGGCCAGATCCCCGCCGCTGGTCTTCAGAATGTTGATGAATGCCTCCGCCGGCCAGGAGAGCGGCGCTCCCGGCAGGCTGATAATGCCATATTCCGAGACCTTATCCGGTAGGAACGGGCGCATGACGATCGCATCGTTGCGAAAGAACTCGGCAATCAGCGTCGGAACGATAGCGATGCCAAGACCTTGGGCCGCACAGGCGCAGGCGGTCTCTACGGAATGAACCTCGAGGCTGCAACGATAGCTCGGCACCATGCGCCTCAATTCGTGCTCGAGTTCATTGCGGTTGATCCGTTGCCGGCCAAGCAGGATGAGGTCGTTGCGCGCAAGGTCGTTCACATCGATCGCCTCCTTGCTGGTCAAAGGATGGCTCGCCGGCATGACGCAAGTCGTGCCGCTTGCAAATAAAGGTCGCGTATCGAAGGAATGGCTTTCGACCGGCAGGCGCACGAAACCGAGGTCGGCAATACGATTGTGCACCAGCCGCTCGATCGCGTCGTAAGGGCCGCTTAGGATTTCGACTGTCACGCGCGGGTGATCTGCCTTGAAGCGCGCGATGAGCGGCGGCAGCATGGTCGTCGACAAGCTGTGAGGAAAGGCGACCCGCACCAGAGCTTCGCCGAAGACCCCTGACTTCACGTCGCCGATCTTGACGCGAAGCCGTGAAACGCTTTGCGCCACCTCATCGACTTCGTCGACGAGCAGATGGGCCTCCGGACGCGGGATCAAGCGTCCTTTATCGCGCAGAAAAAGTTCGCGTCCGATCTCCTCTTCCAACGAGGCCAGCTGTCGGCTGATCGCCGATTGCGACAGGCCAAGCTGAGCGGCTGCCGCCATGGTGGAGCCGGTATCCATAATGGTCTTGAAGATTTCGAGCTGCCTGAAATTCATGGCCCGATCCTATGAGCAGTTTTGCCCAAAGCACAAGGCCGGATGGCCGGCAGGCACGGCCTGCACACAAAATGCATAAGCTAATGCGTTCCGCTCATAATATTGCGCATCTTCTCCGCACCGTTATCGTCTGGCTCAACAAACAGAAAAAGGGAACGTCGTTTCATGACAAGGATCTGTCCTTTGCAGCCGCAATGTAACTGGAGGCGAACGCTATGACGGTTTTCGTCATCAGGCGCTTTCTGCAAAGCATTGCCGTCCTGCTCGTGACCGCGGTCATCGTCTTCATCGGCATCTATGCCATCGGCGATCCGGCCGAAATGCTGATCGCGCCCGATGCCAGTCCCGCCGAACGTGCGCAGGTGGTTGCCTCGCTTGGCCTCAACAAACCCCTCTGGGAGCAGTTTTTCACCTTCGCCTGGAACGCGCTTCATGGTGATCTCGGGCGCTCCTTCGTTTTCAACCGTCCTTCGATCACCCTGATTTTCGAACGCCTGCCGGCGACTCTGGAACTGACCCTCGTCGGTCTCGTCTTCGCACTCGTCGTCGGCATTCCACTCGGTCTCCTGTCGGGCCTGAAGCCGAACTCGGCGACGGATGAAGTCATCATGACCGGTTCGATCTTCGGCTTTTCGCTACCGAGCTTCTGGCAGGGCATGATGCTGATAATGATTTTTTCCGTCTGGCTTGGTTGGCTGCCGTCGACGGGGCGCGGCCAGTTGGGTGAATTCCTGGGGCTGCATTCCAGCCTGTTCACGCTCGATGGCCTGAAGCACCTTATCCTCCCGGCGATCAATCTCTCGCTTTTCAAGCTGTCGCTCGTGATCCGCCTGACACGCACCGGCGTTCGCGAAACGATGCCGCTCGATTTCGTCAAATTCGCCCGCGCCAAAGGCCTGTCGGAGCGGCGCATCGTCTTCGTACATGTCTTCAAGAATATCCTGATTCCGTTGATCACCGTCATCGGCCTCGAGCTCGGCAGCATGCTGGCCTTTGCAGTGGTCACCGAGACGATCTTCGCCTGGCCGGGGATCGGCAAGCTATTGATCGACAGCATCATGCGGCTCGATCGCCCCGTCGTCGTCGCTTATCTGCTGGTAATCGTCAGTCTTTTCATCTGCATCAATTTCGTCGTGGATGTCCTCTATTCGCTAGTCGACCCTCGGGTTCGCCTGGGAGATGCATCATGAGTGTGTTGTCGGCGCATTTCCAGGAAGACATGCTGCTCGGCCGTCTTGTCGTCGGTATCTGTCGCAGCCCGAAAGCGGTCGCCGCTGCGATCGTCTGCGTCATCCTTCTTCTCGCGGCGGTCGTCGGGCCTTACCTGACGCCGCAGAACCCCTTCGACCTTGCGGTTCTCGACATCCTCGACGCCAAGCTGCCGCCGGGCTCCCAGAGCATGGATGGACTGACCTATCTTCTCGGTACCGACGGCCAGGGCCGGGACATGTTCTCGGCGATGATCTATGGTCTGCGCACCAGCCTCGGCGTTGGTCTCTTCTCGGGCCTCGTGGCGCTGATTGTCGGCACGGTGCTCGGCCTCATAGCCGCCTATTTCGGCGGTCGTATCGATGCGCTGATCATGCGCGTCGTCGACCTGATGCTCGGTTTTCCGACCATCCTCGTCGCGTTGATGTTGCTTGCGCTGCTCGGGCAGGGGCTATGGAAGGTCATTTTCGCGCTCGTTCTCGTGCAGTGGGCGACCTTTGCCCGTGCCGTGCGCAGTGCTGCCCTGGTCGAAAAGAACAAGGATTATGTCGAAGCGGCACGTACGCTCGGCCTTTCGACGCCGCGCATCCTCCTTGGCCATCTGCTGCCAAATTGTCTGCCGCCACTGATCGTCATCGGAATGCTGCAAGTGGCGAATGCGATTTCGGCGGAAGCGACCCTATCCTTCCTCGGCATCGGATTGCCGATTACCGAACCATCTCTCGGCCTTCTGATCGCCAACGGCTACCAGTTGCTGATGTCGGGCGAATACTGGATCAGCGTCTATCCGGGCGTGCTGCTGCTCGTTCTCGTCTTCTCCATCAATATCGTCGGCGATCGCCTCCGCGAAGTGCTGAACCCAAGACTGGGCGAAAGGTGAGAGCGATGGCACCTGTACTCGAAGTCAGAAACCTTTCCACTCATTTCATGACCCGCCGCGGCGTTCTGAAGGCAGTCGACGATGTGAGCTTCACGGTCGGTCAGCGCGAGATCGTCGGCCTGGTCGGTGAATCCGGCTCGGGCAAATCGATCACCGGATTTTCGATCCTTGGCCTCGTCGATCCGCCGGGCCGCGTGGTCTCGGGCGAGATCCTCTTCAACGGCGAAGACCTGTTGAAGATGCGCCCCACCGCGATGCGGACGATCCGGGGAAAGCGCATCGCGATGATCTTCCAGGATCCGATGATGACTCTGAACCCGGTTCTGTCGGTCGGCACCCAGATGGTCGAGACCGTTCTTGCCCATGACAAGGTCTCCCGCGCCGAGGCCCGCGTCCGTTCGCGCGATGCGCTCGGCCTCGTCGGCATTCCTTCGCCGGAGGAGCGGCTCGATTCCTATCCCCATCAGTTCTCCGGCGGCATGCGTCAACGTGTGGCGATTGCGATGGCGCTGCTCCATCGGCCTGATCTCATCATAGCCGACGAACCGACAACGGCGCTCGACGTGACGATCCAGTCACAGATCCTCTTTGAGATCAAGCGGTTGGCCGCCGAATTCGGCATGGCGCTGATCTGGATCAGCCACGATCTCGGCGTCGTGGCGGCACTCGCCGACCGCGTCATGGTCATGTATGCCGGGAAGATCGTCGAAGCGGGCGAGGTGGACGGCGTGCTCACCGAGCCGCGCCATCCTTATACGTCTGGCCTCTTGAGCGCTGTTCCCGCTGCCGTGCCGCGTGGCGAACCGTTGAGACCTATTCCCGGTTTTGCGCCATCGCCGCTCGCACGGCCCTCGGGCTGCGCATTCCGTGACCGCTGCGCCCGGGCGACGGAAGTATGCGCGACCGAACCCCAGTTGGAGATCGCGGTCAATCGCGAAATCCGCTGCTTCCACCCCCATCTCTGGAGCGCCGCATGACGACCCCACTCGTGGAAGCGATCGACGTCAGCCGTCGCTTCTCGCGCAAGCTCGACTACGTGCAAAAGATCGCCAACCTGTTTGGTGCAGGACTGGAGGAGAAGACCGTCCATGCGCTCGACGAGGTCAATCTTGCCGTCCATCCGGGCGAGGTCGTCGGTCTCGTGGGTGAATCGGGCTGCGGGAAATCGACGCTCGGGCGCATCATGGCAGGCATCATGCCGACGAGCGGCGGCAAGATCCTTTGGAACGGCAAGCCGCTGACCGGTCTGGAAGGCGAGGAGAAGCGCACCATGCGGCTTTCCGCCCAGATGATTTTTCAGGATCCGATGTCGACGCTCAATCCGCGCAAGCGGGTTATCGACCTGATCGGCGAAGCGCCGAAAGTACACGGCATCGTCAAGGGTCGCGAGATATGCGACTATGTCGCCTCGCTCGCCGAGCGTGTGGGTCTCGACGCGACCTATCTCGATCGCTATCCGCATCAGTTCTCCGGTGGGCAACGCCAGCGCATCGGTATCGCTCGCGCCCTGGCGGTGAAGCCGAAACTCCTGGTCTGCGATGAGTCCGTCGCAGCGCTCGACGTGTCGATTCAAGCGCAGATCCTCAACCTTTTCATGGACCTGAAGCGGGAATTCGGCCTGACGTATCTCTTCATCAGTCATGATCTCGGCGTCGTAAAACACATCTGCGACCGGGTGGTCGTCATGTATCTCGGCCGCGTGGTGGAAAGTGCAGCACCGGACGAACTCTTCGACAATCCGAAACATCCCTATACGCAGGCGCTGATCCGCGAACTGCCCGATGTCGCCGACCGTCGACGTGCCTTCACGCCGATCAAGGGTGAAATCCCGTCACCGCTTCATCCGCCAAAGGGATGCCACTTCCATCCGCGCTGCCCGATGGCTTTCGACCGCTGTCGTATCGAACGTCCGGCTCTGAAGCATAATTCCGACGGCCATGTCAGCGCCTGTCATCTGAACGATCGGGCGGTACGGGAAACAACGAATTCAACGGCCGGAACGGTCATCTAAAGGAAGGGAACGAATTGATGAAACCCATGAAATTTCTGCTGGCCGGCGTTGCCGCAGCAGTGCTCGCCATGAACTCGGCAGAGGCCGCGGACCTCGTGATCGGCAGCGCTACGGAACCATCCGCTATCGATCCGCAGTTCTCGCGCACCGGCAACAACCAGAATATCGCCCAGTCGGTATTCGACCGCCTCGTCCAGACGGACGCCACGATCAACATGGAGCCGGCGCTTGCTGCGTCCTGGACCAATACCGACCCGCTCACCTGGCAGGTGAAGCTGCGCGACGGCGTCAAGTTCCATGACGGCAATCCGCTGACGGCCGACGACGTGATCTTCTCTCTGAACCGCGCCAAGAACATCCCGAACAGCCCGGCGCCCTTTTCCGGCAATGTCGCGGCGATCGCTGACATGAAGGCGATCGATAACCTTACGATCGAGTTCAAGACCAAGGCCCCGACGCCCGATTTCATCGAGCAGATCGGTTTCGTCTACATCGTCGAAAAGAAGGTTGCTGAAAACGCCTCGATCGAGGATTTCAACAGCGGCAAGGCGGCGATCGGCACTGGCGCCTACAAATTCAAGTCTTGGACGCCGGGCGATAATCTGGTCCTGATCAGAAACGATGATTTCTGGGGCAAGAAGCAGGATTTCGACAACGTGACGGTGAAGTTCATCTCGAACGACGCGTCGCGGGTTGCGGCCCTGCGGTCCGGCGCCGTCGATCTGATTGACGCAGTGCCGCCGGGTGATATCAAGACCATCCAGGGTATTTCTGACCTCAAGGTGTTCTCGATCGCCTCCGCGCGCCTCATCTACCTCGCGCTCGACAGCGCCCGCGACAAGAGCCCGTTCGTCACCGATAAGGACGGCAGGCCCCTCGATAAGAACCCGCTCAAGGACTTGAAGGTTCGCCAGGCACTTTCGGAACTGGTCAATCGCCAGCTGATCATCGATCGCATTCTCGACGGTTCTGCGGAAGCCGCCGGCCAGCTGGTGCCGAACGGCGTTGCCGGCAACGATCCGTCGATCAAGGTTCCTGCCTTCGATACGGCAGATGCCAAGAAGCTTCTTGCCGATGCCGGCGGAAAGGATGGCTTCGGCATCACAATCCACACGTCGAACGACCGCTTCCCCGGCGATTCGGAGGTCGCTCAGGCGCTCGGTCAGATGTTTGCCCGTGGAGGCTTGAAGGTGAATGGCGTCGTCGCCCAGCCCTATAACGTCTATACGAAGGGAGCGTCGGCCGGCGAATTCACCGCCTTCATCTTCTCGCTCGGCAATTCCACGCCGACCTCGGCTACCGGGCTGCGCAACCTCCTGATGACCGTCAACAAGGATGCCGGTACCGGCTCGTTCAACCGCACGAAATATTCGAACCCGGCCTTCGACAAGGCCATGCAGGCTGCGACCGCCGAGTTCGATGCGAAGAAGCGCGTGAAACTGCTGCAGGCTGCGACCAAGACAGTCTTTGCGGATGTGCCGGTCATCCCGCTCTACTGGCAGAAGGTCCATTGGGCCGGCAAGGCGAACCTCACCTACGTCGCCAATATGACGGAAGACACGACACCGGTTCTCGCCGGCCTCGCGAAGTAAGCGAGACGGTGCCTGATACGCCGCCGCGCCGGTCTTTCGGCGCGCGGCATTTTCCCGAGCCGGCGGCAACATTCGGCGCGCAGGCTCAGGACTTCCCTTTCATTCTGAGGATACGAATATGGATACCCTGACGCCATCGCGCTTCGAGGTGATTGCCGACGACGTGATCGTCGAACGCGATGTGATGGTGACGGTGCGCGACGGCATAAGGCTTGCGACCGACGTCTACCGGCCAGCCAAGGATGGCACGGTGATCGACGGTAAGTTGCCGGCGATTCTAGAGCGTACGCCATACGGCAAGGCGGAACGATCCCGCTCCGAAATCGAAATCGGCATGTCCACGCCAATGAAGCGTCATGAGGTTGCAAGCTTTTTCGTGCGCGCCGGCTATGCCGTCGTCTACCAGGACTGCCGCGGCCGCTTCAATTCCGAAGGCGTATTCAGCAAATATATTTCCGAAGCCGCCGATGGCTACGACACCGCCCAATGGCTGGTGGAGCAGCCTTGGTCGAATGGCAAGTTCGGTACGATGGGCCTTTCCTATGCAGCTCATACACAGGCGGCGCTCGCCTGCCTCAATCCGCCGGGCCTTGCCTGCATGGTCATGGATTCCGGCGGCTTCTCGAACGCCTACCGGTGCGGCATTCGCCAAGGTGGTGCGTTCGAGTTGAAGCAGGCGACATGGGCCTATAACCAGGCAATTGGCGAGGGAGACGAATTCGCTCGCGCGGCGATCGAGGCGGAAGATCTCCACGCCTGGTTTTCCGTCATGCCCTGGCGCGAGGGCGTCTCGCCGGTGCGCTGGATGCCGGAATATGAAAGCTATCTTCTGGAGCAGTGGCGTAGCGGTACATTCGACGATAGCTGGCGTCGCGTCGGCCTCTACATGGAGGGCTTTTATGAGACCTTTCCGGAAGTGCCCTGTGTACTGATGTCCAGCTGGTACGATGCCTATGTGAAATCGACTCTCGACAACTACCGCGGCCTTTCCGGCAAAGACGGTCGGCCGCTGCAGCTCATCATGGGACCCTGGCTGCACGGAAATCGCAACAGCACGCTTGCCGGCGATACATCGTTCGGGCCGCAGGCGCCCCTCGGCGGCAATGTCACCGAGAGCTGGCTGTCCTTCCGCCGCAACTGGTTTGACCACTGGCTGAAAGGCAAGGAAAACGGCGTCGGCGAACAACCGGCTGTCCGCACCTTTCTCATGGGTGGCGGCACCGGCACCCGCAATGAGCAGGGTCTGCTCGACCATGGCGGCCGGTGGATCGAGGCGGCGGATTGGCCTTTGCCGGGCACGAAGTTCCGCACGTTCCACATTCATGAGAACGGATTGCTTTCCGCCGATAAACCAGGGATCGATGGCGAACCTTTCATTTACGACTTTGATCCGAGAGATCCGGTGCCGACCATCGGTGGCTCGCTGACCAGCGGCCAGCCGATTTTCGAGGGCGGCGGCTTCGATCAGCGTGAGGCAGAAAAATTCTACGGCTCGAAGCAACCCGGCCTGCCGCTGTCGGCCCGCGCCGATGTCCTCTCGTTCGAGACCGAGATATTGGTGGAAGATATTGCGGTCGTTGGCCCGATCGCGATCGACCTCTATGTCTCGTCGGATGCACCGGACACTGACTTTACTGGCAAGCTTATCGACGTCTATCCGCCAAGCAAGGATTATCCGACCGGATATGCGCTCAATATCACTGATGGCATCATTCGCTGCCGGTATCGGAACTCGTTCGAAAAGCCGGAGTCGGTGGTTGCTGGAGAGGTCTTCAAAGTGACGATCGAGCCGTTCGCGACTGCGAACCTCTTCGCCAGGGGGCATCGCATCCGGCTGGACATCTCCTCGTCCAACTTCCCGAAATATGACGTCAATCCCAACACCTACGCGCCCGAAGGCCGGGGTCGCACCACGAATATCGCCCGCAATACTGTGTTCTGCGATGCCGCGCGGCCATCGGCGATCCGCCTGCCGATCGTCAGCGCAAACGCCATGGTTGCGTTGAAACCCGTCAAGGAATAGCCATGCCGCTCACCGTTGCCGTCACCGGCCAGATCCTTATTCACGGTCCGCTTGACCTCTCGGGTGAGGGGGCGCAACAGGTGATGGACTTCCTGAAGGCGGATGTCGCCTTCGCCAATCTGGAAGCGACGGTAGAGGCGGCGGGCGCCTGGCCAACCAAGACGAAAACCTTGCATCTTGCGGCGCCGGAGGCGCTTGTATCCATCCGCAGCCTCGGCTTTCACGCGGTGGCGCACGCCAACAATCACGCTTTCGACCTCGGGCCGCCGGGCGTCGCCTCCACAAGGTCCGCGGCCGAGAAGGCTGGATTGAAACTCGCCGGCAGCGGCGGAAATCTCGATGCGGCAACTGCCCCGGCCATCATTGCCGGGCGAGATAAATCCATGGCGATCTTCTCGGTTGATCTCGGCCCGCAGCCCGATATCAACTATGCGGCTGCAGACCGCGCCGGTATCGCACCGCTCCGCATGAGACGAACGGTCGGGGTGCCGCCGTCGGAATTCGAGATGCTGCAGAGGCTTGTCATCGCACTCGGCGACGACAAGCGCTCGGCCGCCCGAGTAGCAGTCGGTTATGATGTCGGGGAGCGCGGTGCGCTTGACGTCTTCGGGACACCGGTGACCGTCGGCGACACGATCGACGTTTCCTGGTCTGCCGATGAAAAGGAGCGCCGGCGCCTGATCACCGGCATTGCTGTGGCAAAGGCCGAGGGTCATCTCATTGCCGTCGCTCTTCATGGCCATCATTGGGATGCGAGCTGGCAGGAGACGCCGGCCTGGTTGCTGGACCTTTGCCGCAGCCTGATCGACGATGGCGCAGATCTTATCCTTGGCACCGGCGCTCCGGTCATGCAGCCGATTGCATTCCACCGTGGCAAAGCGATCATCCCCGGTCTCGGCAACTTCGTTTTCCACACGCGCCGCGCCGCGGTCTATGACGAGAAGGGTGTCGACGTCTGGCGAAGTGCTGCTTTACGCCTGACCCTTGCCGACGATGGCACGTGCGAGGCGCTTGAAATCCTGCCAATTTCGGTGGGTCGACCGACGGGCAGCGTTTCACCTGCGCCGGTGCCTCTCGATGGGAATGATGCCGAAATCGTTCGCGCAAGGCTCAATGCTCAGGTACCTGACGTCAGCAATTGATCAGCGCGTAACTCGAATGGGAGCTGACGCGGGGGGGAGGATTCGATCTCGCCTTTCGCTCGGCGCGGCTGCCGGGGAACTGCGCGTCACTGGCACCATCATCTTTGGTGCCAGTCGACCTTATTCGTTTGATAGAAGCAAGCGCGTATCGCGGTACAACCGTGAAGTCGAAAACGTCCTGCTCAAGGCGCTCAATGATTCGGCCCATTGCGAATCTCTGGACAACGTGTCACCTCACGACACCTACCACGGTTATTGGTGACAATGGATACGCTAGCACAGCTCGTCGGCAGCCTCGCATGGCCCCTGACCGCACTATTCCTCGGATTGATGATCTCACGCGAACTAAAGAACGGACTCTTATCAAAGCTTATGCCCTATGGCGGAAGCGTGATGGGACCAGGTTTTGAACTTCAGACGAGCCATCCGACTACCGGAACCTCATTGCATGGATGACACGATTAACATCGACAACCGCGGCGATTTCGGCCTTTGGGCCATTGAGATGGCAAAACAGATTGTTGCCGACCAGGGTTTCGAGCTTGCCAGGTCAGCCCGTGACGGCAGCGATGATGATGTTCGCAAGGCCGGAAATGCGCTTGGGCAGTCGATCACCAATGCGCTGTTGGCCGTCTACGATGGGCTGGTTGAGGGCATCCCTGAAGACTGACGGGCGTGACGCGACTCTCCGCCGCGTCGGGATCGACCGTCGCGGTAAAGTTAGCAGAAACCGTTGAGCTTGAGAATCTTATAGGTGTCGATCGTTGCCCGAAGATCCTCTTCCGAATTACGGTCGCCCTGGTTCACATCGGGATGGTGCATCTTGAGCCGGTCCTTGTAGCGGCCTCTTATGTCTTGCGGCGTTGCATCCTCAGTCAGACCAAGCGCTTCGAAAGCCTTGGCTTTCAGGACCTTGAGTTTGCGGGCTTGAAGCGCTTCCCGGGTTGCCTTCCCTTGTGCGGCATTCTTTCGTGATTTTATGACCTTGGCAGTTCCCGGCCGAACCGCAGACGGATGTGGAGTTTCCGATGCATGGCTCATCTTTGTCCCGAAGGTTGGACGGCTGCCGTTTGCTGCTTCCCTCTGATAGCGGGCCGTGACGGGGTCCGAGAGTTTCGTCACGAAATTGTAGCCTCTGCCGTATTCGCCGGCATGCGAAGAACAGAATAGAAGATAAAGGCCCTCCCCATCGGCTCCGACTGGAGCAGACAAACGGGGAAAAGGCGCTCCACGACCGGATCCTGGCGCTCCATAATGAAGTCTATGCCCATTCGGATGGAACGTCCTATTCCTTCCAGCCGTGGCAATCCGATGGGTCTACCACGGTGATCGAAAACTGGCCGCATCGACGGCTCTGCAAGGAAGATACCTTGGTTTTTATCGTAGTGGCCGAGCGAATTTTGGATGCTTTGCAGGCGCGTATGACACGCATCTTTCCGGGCTGTTGATCGCGATGAAATTGGCGGCATGGTTGGCCGGGACTAATTGATGTAGACTCTTTGCGCCGAAAAGGAAGAACTGTTCAAAATCTCGTTCCGATTTCGCGTAGTCCGGGATTACGCGGATGGTCGGAGCGCGTGATGTAGACGACAAAGCTACATGCGCGAGAACTCGCTCTTCGCAGCGTTCCAATTCTGCTTAAGAACTTTTCGATGTTGCTCGATATATCCGATATCCAAGCTGACACCCAGCCGCGCCAGTCGGGAGCCTATGTAGGCCTCCATATTGTACTCGTCGTTTGTACTGAGATTGTTGCCGTCGGGGTTCACCATCAAAAGCACGTCCAGGGCGATGTTTCGTGCTTCTTGCTGGAGACGCCGCCGCCGAATTGAACGCGGCAACTTACCTGGCACCATCAGGCGTTCCAGCTCTACAAGAATCCTGTCGAGATCTACAGCAAGGCTTCGATATCGGTCTGCCCAACCAAGACGCGCTTCGGCAATCTTCTGCCGTCCTGCGCGTTGCAGCTGGAACCAGGCAAAACCGCTGGCGCCGACAGCGGATAGCACCACCAAAAAAATCCCGATAAGGCCAAATAAGCCGTCGTAGTCTTTAGTCGTTGACGTTATATGAGCAATAGTTTCCATAGAATACCCCTCGTCATTCGCAACTTAGGGGCGTAATGTTTATTTTTGGTTTCCGTGGTTGCCGCTGCGGAACGCACGGACGGGTGCAGTCGATCCCGCCTCCGCTATGCTGAGGCTCCCGCGGCTCCCCTTGCTCCACTCTTAGCGTGACGAGATTCCCGAAATCCCGCCCCCTGCGGCCGCTTGCTGATTTCTCCGATACTCTTCATTGTTGGCCCTGAATCCTGCTGGCTGCAGCTGCAGCGGTCAGCTTTCGCTATCGTCGGGACGGGCGGTGTACAAAGATCGGATGGTAATTGGTGCCCTCTGTTCCGGAGTGAGGCCTCTAATTAATCTCCGCATCGCCTAAAGACAAAGACCTCGTTCGGATCGGCACGAATTACTGCAAGGGCGTCCACGCTTGTGCAACTTACAGCAACGTCTTGATCAGGACATGATCTCTGGCTCGTAAATTAGGGCCAACGCTTCCTAATAGCGACTCCTGCACAGCCAGCAAAACCCGGACGCCTAATTCAGATTTTTAAACACTACGTTCTCTCAAGAACCGTCTCCTCAAATACCGCTGGTAAGGTTTGGGAGCGGTCGCAAGTCTTTAGCAAGGTCATCCAATAAGTCGAGTCATCCGAATATATCTGAAATGCTGTTCGGGACGGGCGGCGCAGATTTACCAACATTATTTTTGATCAACCAAGGACCGGCAACGAGATCGATATTGTCGATGCCACCTCCACCAAATAGGTTCTCTAAGTCTTGGCGGAACTCCTCAAATCCACCCTCATACAAGGTTTTTCTAAAGTTGCCGTTTTCTCGGCGGATGGATTTTCCAGGGCTAAAATCTCCTTCGGAAATCAAAAATTTTGCCAGCCGGAGGGCGTGGTTAAATCTGTCGGCTTCAGATTTTTCGTATGGGGCATCCTCTCTGTCGAAGCTAACGACACCGATGATGAACCCGAAGAATATTATATCCCTATCTCCTTCATCGTAGAGGTAGTCCACAATCGTCTTTGCATATTCTCGGTCCACGGTCTTACTCCGGCTCTACATGGATTTTGTAGGGAGTTCCTTTTCCAGGAAATACGTCTATCGTTTTCCCTCCGGTTTCCGAGGTCTCTCGTAAACCAACTCTCGTTCCATCTGGCAATATTTTCATTGTGCCGTCATAGTTTTTAGCACCTACGTCTCTTGCGCCGACTGTAAGCCTGCTGAACAGAGATGTTAGCTCGGCCTCTGATTTAATGTTGTATGCCTTCCCACTTGTTCCAAATGGCGTCGTATTCTCCCGGACCATAGTTCTTACGAGTGAGGCGTTAAGTCCAGGCCCTATTCCTCCCATGATCGCCATTGCGATCAAGGATTTAATATCGATTCCTGTATCTTCCAGCTTCTGGAATTTTTCGGAAAGTGTCGTCGAGGGATCGTGCCAAATCTCGTAACGTTCCCCTACCATCTGCTCTCCGATGAGAGCCGCGTCACGTCTTGCCTCAAGATACGCCTGATAGGCAGCCCCACTGGGGGTTCCGCCATCCAGCCTAGCAATGGCGTCTAGTAACCAGCCGTTTTTGATCTGACTGTCCATATCGATCGGTTTGTCGGTACCAAAGGCGAAGGCAGCAGCCTTGATGACGTTTAGCCGTTCGTCGGTATCGAGGGAGCTGAGATAGGCGTAAATGGCATCCTGACACGCTTGGTAAGTCTGGATGCCCAGATGGATAAACTGGCCGTTTGCTTGCCTGATCGTACAATCCGTGGGGAAACCATCGGCGTAAGCGGGCGTGAAGAAGAGGTCGAGCAGGTTGAAGCCCTGCTGCTGACCGCAGCCGACAAATTCACCACCGTTTACCAGCGCATCGACGCCAGCTTTGACATTGGCGACTTCCTCTGGCGTAAGCCGCTTGCCGAGAAGGTATCGATCGATGAATCCGCCCGGAGCGAATGCGTTCCGGATGCCTTCTGCAAGCGCGTTGACGCTTCGCGTCGAAAGATAGATCTCCAAATCAATATGCTTGTCGCGTGTGATTTCGTAGGCGTTATCGGGATCGCGATTGAGGTCGGCGAGCGGCGCGGTGGCTCCGGATTGCTCCAAAGCCGCCTGCTTCTCCTCGTTACGAATGGTGATGGTGCCAGGGCCGACGGTGGCACGGACGGTCTGGCGCGTGTCGTCGAGCTGATACGTGCCTTCGAGGGTGTTGTTGGCTGGCAGTGCACCGGGCAGTTCGTGGCCGGGAATCTCGATGCCGATTTGGGCGCTGAAGCCCTCGTAGGCTTTCTGCCCGAGGAAATCGCTGTAGGTCAGTGTATCCGTCGACAGCGCCAGGTCGCCGCTCTTGGAGATGATCTTGCCCGCCTGAAGATCGGTGTTGCCGCCGACTTCGATATCCATCTTGCCGGTGGACAGCAGGCCGGATTGCTCGCTGATCCAGTTCGTGGCACCCGAGCCGAGACCGCCGCCGAACTGCAAGCCTGAAAGTTGAGTGGCCACAGGCAGAAAGTTGCTTCCTACCGTCCCGCTCAACGAAAAGCCGACAGAGGCAGAGCTGTTGGCGCTGCTGCCGAGATCGGGCGCGGAGATGATGCTGAGATCGCCGCCGATATCCGCCGTGATCGTATCGCCTGAAACGACAGCGCCCTTGAGCGACGTATCGTTGCCGGAGCTGATTTTGATGTCGCCGCTCCCGGTAACATGGCTGTTGACTTGTGTGATCGACGTGGCATCAGATTTGGACATTCCCGCGCTAGCGCCCCCGGTGACACCTACGCCGACGCCTTGCAGGCCGATACCCGCGCTGACGCCGAAACTGGCGTTCGCCGATTTGCTGTCGCTACCCGTCTCGCTGGTCGCCTGAGCGCTTTCCAGCGTGATGTCGTGACCGGCCTTCAGCGTAATGTCGCCCGCCTTGTCGTCGTCGGATGCAACGTCGCCGTAGCCATATCCCGCCGCTATCTGCGCACCATGTCCCGTCAGGTCGCCGGAGGTAGCTTCGATGGTGACCGATCGTCCGGCCCCGACACTGGTAACAACGGGTGTGGAAGTGGAGGAAGAGGCGCTGCTCTTCTCGTAGCTGAACCCTGCCGTCAACGAAACAGAAGCGATGTTGCCTCCGTCCTTGGCGATGCTGGAGAGCTGCTGGAGCGCGTCATAGGCTTTAAGCGAGGCGAAGGCGGCGTTGGCGGCCGTGTATCCGTCGGAAATACCGGCGATCTTTTGTGCAGCGCCGGCAATATTTTGGCCTGCGCTGACCAATCCTGTCGAAACCGACAGCGTCACGCCGGCGAAGAACTGTTCGTGCACGCTCTCGTAGTTCGACTTGTCTTCCGCGCTCAGCAGATTGACGTCGCGCTCCGCAGTGATCGCCACATCGCGGTCGGCCCAGACGTCGGCCGCCTGCAGGTTGGCGTCGCGGCCGGCCTTGATGGTCAGGTCGTTGCCGGCGGAAAGGGTCGCCATCGCGTTGCTCTGCGAGCCTTGCTTCGTGGTGTCCGAAACGGAGGACATGCCGATACCGACGGAGAAGCCGCCGCTGCTCGAACCGAAGGAAAGGCCGAAGCCGGAGCGTTTTTCCTTTTCCTCGGACGAGGCGCTTTCGGCGCCTGGCGTTATGTTGACGTCGCGGGCGGCGTCGAGGGTGATATTATCGGTCGCGTAGATTTGCGACCCGAGGATATTGACGTCAGTATCGCGGGACGTCAGCGCCACATCCGTTCCGGCAGACAGTACCGATGCCACGTTGAGTTCAGAGCCCTGCTTGCCACTGTTCTGCTCTTTGCCCCAGATCGAGATGAAGCCACCACCGCCGCCGACGCCAAGGCCGGACTTCTTGCGCTGCTCCTCTAGTTCGTGCGTCTCCTGCGCCCCAATGATAGAGACGCTGTCGCCGGTGACAGAAATCGAGCCGTTGGCATAGGCTTGCGAACCGGCGATGACCGCCGCACCGCCGGCACTCAGGCTAATATTGCCAGATGCGCCGAGTTCGGAGGCGACGGTGGTCTCATCGTAACTCTTATGGCTGGACGAGCTCTTGGATAGAAAGCCGCTGCGCGAGGATTTGTCGTCCTTGGTGCTGGTATCCATTCCGGAGGCGATGACGAGGTCACCGCCGGCGGTGATGTTCAGGTCCGCCGCGGCGCCGCCCTCCTTGCCGGCTTCGATCTTAGAGGCCGAGATGACCGTGTCCTTGCCCGACGTGATGTTGACGCCGCCAGCGCCGCTGATCGATGAGCCGACGGCCGTAGTCGTTTCCAGATGGCTTGTCGTCTTCTCACTCTTGCCGAGAAAACCGCCCTTGGTGCTCAGCCTGGTGTCGAGGGTCGCGGTGTCGGTGGCTTCCGCGATCGTCATGTCGCCATCGGCCTTGAGAGCCACCTTGCCGTCGGCAGCAAGCCTGCTGCCGACGATGTTGAGGTCGTGATCGCCGCTGCCGTTGCCCGCCGTCACCGAAAGGTCGCCGCCAGCCGATATCTCCGAGCCGACATGGGTGATCGACGAGGAGGATTTCTGGCCGAAGGTTGATGCTGACTGCTCCTGCGCGGCTGTGATGTTGATATCGTCGCCTGCGCTGAGCGCGACATTGCCATCAGCCTTGACGGAGGAGCCGGAAAGCAGGATGTCGTCGTCTGCCTTGATCGTCGCATTCGTGCCGGCTGAAAGCTGCGATTGCTGCTGGTCGGTGGAAAGCGTCCTGGTGTAGCCGGACTGGTTGTCGCGGGCGACATCGGTCGACACGACGGCCACCGAGCCGTTGTCGGCGCTCACATCAAGCGTCGTGCCGGCCTTGGCGGAGCTGCCGATGACGTTGACATTGTCGGTTGCCTTGATCGTCAGGGCCTTACCGCTGGCGACCTGGCTGCCAGTGGCATTTTGCTGGCCGTTATTTTCGACCTTGACGGCATCCAACGTCACATTTTTGCCGGAGAGCGTAGCGTCGCCTGTGGCATTGACCTTGACGCCCTTGAGAGCGAGATCGCCGCTGCCGCCGGCAAGCTGCAGAGCGCCGCCTGCTGTCACGCCGGCATTGGTGTTGACGACATGCTGGCCGCCGACCGTCATCGTCTGGGCGGCGAGCGTAATGCCATTGGTGGCATTGAGCGCCGTGTCGCCGCGCGACAGGAACGTGCCGCTGCCCTGGATCGAGTTGCCGGAGACGGCAAGGCCGCCAGCCGACGCGATGAGACCCGAATTGTCGAGATCGCCGACATTCATGTCGACCGAGCCGCCCGCGATGGCGGCGCCGGCACTGGTCAGCTTCTGCCGGTCGGTAGCGGCAACATAAACCACGGGCGCGAGCACCTGGACGCCGTCAACGGTCTGCCATTGATAGAGAACGATTGACTTGGTGAGAGCAGCCGCCTGTTCCGGCGTGAGCCCCTGTCCAACTGCCAGATCGTGCGCCTGCGCATAATCGGCGCCATTGTCGAGCAGCGTCTTCATCTGCTCGATGGCGTCACTACCGGCGATGAAGGAGCTCCTGCCGAGCCCTTCGCCAACAAGCTGCCGTAACTGCGTGTCGATCAGCTGGTTCTCGAAATAGGCATCACCCAGGAACGGAACCGTTGTCTCCGGGTGATAGCCGATGCGGTCCATGAAATAGCCGGAGCCATAGAAGGTACCGACATCGAGGAAATCGCCGCGGGTTTCGAACAGGAAGGTTTGATGGGGTATGTTGCCCCCGACGCCGCCGGAGTTCGGGTTGGCCGGAGGCAGGAGAGCGGCACCGCCGAGCCCCGAATTGACGTTGAACAGCGCGCCGCCGGCGGTCAGGCCTGACAGCGCCGAGAGTGGATCGCCGGGATTGCCTGCCGCCGCCACGTTGGCGCCGCCGGCCATCGAACCGGCTGCGGACGTGTTGCTGACGCTGCCGAAATTGACAGAGAGGGCGCCACCCGCCTTGATGTTGGCCGATACACCGCCGATCGCCTCGACCGAGCTGACGATCGACGTGCCGCTGGCGATATTCTTCGAGGGATTGGCGTTGCCGTTGGCGTCATAGGCCGTGCAGGCGCCCTGTGCGCTGCAGGTCGTCGTCGTCGTGCGAAAGAGGGTGACGCCGGTATTGGTAAGCGTCGAGCCTTGCAGGGCAGCGCTGCCGCCAGCCTCGATCGAGCTGTAGGCATTGGTGAGATTGGTGGCGTCGATCGTGAGGTTGCGGCTCGCGCGGATCGTCGCTTCCGGGCTGAGCGTGCCGACCAACCGGTCTTCGTAGACCGACTGGCTGAGGTGGGACGACCAATCCCATGTATAGGTGGTGCTCGTGTCCGAGCCGCCGGAGTTTACCTCATCGACGATGAAGTATCGCGAAGGGTTATTCGGATCGACAACAGGATTGCCGTTCGCATCCTTTGGAACGCGGTCCATGATCCAGTCGAAGATCGGCTCGACCCGCGTCGGCCCGTTGCCCGATACCCACGTCCACGCATGGTAGACCGTGCCATCAGCAAGCGTCGCCTTCGACCAGAGCAGCGGTTGATAGTCCTGCCACAAGCCCGGATCAACACCGGGATAGAGCTGGTACATGTTCTGGTCTACGGTCTCGAGATAGCCGAAAGGCAGACCGGCGGCGACCGGATTGAGCGTGAAGCCGCTGGCGACGGCCGAGGAAACCAGATTGGCCGTCGTCCATTGCGGCGTGACAACCCGCCTATTGGTCAGGTTGCTTGTCAGGATGGACATGTCGTTTCCAGCCTGGATCAGCCCGGAAACATTGGTGACCGCAGCATTTCTCTGTGAGGCAGTCACCCCGGCAATCGTAAGATCATTGCCTGATAAGATGGCGCCCTGATCATTGGTGAGTACTCCGCCGACGAAGAGGCCGGCGTCGTGGCCGGCGTAGGCAAGGCCGGTGGCACTGTTGGTGAAGTTGCCGGAAACGTTGAAGGTGAGATCGTGACCGGCGGCCAATTGTCCGGCATTGCTCAGCGACGGCAGGCTTAGGGTCAGGTCGTGGGCGGCGAGCAGCGCCGTGCTGTTTGACGTGGAGAGGTCGGAGACGTTGATGTCGATATCGCCGGAACCGCCGGCGTTGGTGACGGTATAGATCCTGGTGCCGCTGAGATCGGCAGCACCTGCGAGGTTAAGGGTCAGACCGCCGAGAGTGATGTTGTTGTTGCTGAGATTTGCGCTGTCGGCGTTAAGCGTCAGCGTGCCGCCGGCGGCGATGTTGCTGGCGCCGCCGTTCGAGAGATCGATAGCGGTGGTGGTGAGTGTCAGGTTTCCCTTGGCGCTGGTCGGATTGCCGTAACCAATCTGGCCGGAGGCGGAGAGATCGGCGTCGCCAAGGCTCTGCAGCTTCCCATAGGCGAGGTTCTGGCTCGCATTGGCCGAAAGATCCCCGCTGCTCATCAGCGCATTGGAAACGGTGATCGAACCATTCGTGGCGGTAAGGCTCATATCGCCCGTCGGCTGCAACACCAGTGCGGCATTGGCGGATTGGGCGGTTGCAGCAAGATCGACGCCGGAGGCGATCGTGGCGGCTGCAATCGAGCCGCCGGAAGCCGTGACGGTGCCCTTAGCCAGGACATCGCCCGATATGGCAATGTCGGCGCCTGCGGATAGCGTAAGATTGTTGCCGCTGACAAGCGAGGCCGCGGTGATCGCGCCCGATGTGGCAGTGATGGTGAGAGTACCGACGCTCTTCCCGGCGCCTGCGACCGCGATGTTGCCAGAGGTGGCCGCTAGCGTGAGTGCATCACCGGCCACGACGCTGCCGGCCGCAATATCGGCGGACGACGTCATCTGGACATTGGCGGCGCTGTTCACCTCGCCTGCGACACTCAACAACCCGCTGCCGCTGGACAGCAGGATGTCGTCATCGGCGGCGACGGTATCCAGGGTGATGCCCTGATCCGCCTGAACGGTGACTTTTACCTTCGACGTGACCTTGGAAGCCGTCACCTTTGCCTTCGAGGAGATCGAAACGCCCTGCTGGCCGGAGACGTTACCGAGCGCGATCTTGCCGTCGGCCGATAGCGACAGCTCGCCGGCATTGGCGGCCATGTCGCCGCGCATGCGCACGCCGGCGCCCCGCTCGGTGACGACGATCTTGATGCGGTCGGCCTGCATGGCACCGAGTGCGGTACCGTCGATCGCATATTCCGGCGTGCCTGATGTCGCGGCAAGCGACGTGACATCACCGGTGGCATAGTCGAACTGATTGCGGCCGGCCGTGACGCGGAGGTCCTTGCCGAAGACAGGACCATTGACGGTGACGGCGCGCGAGACAATGTCGAAGAGGTCAACTGCGCCGGGCCCGTCGGCAAAATTGCCGCCATTCGGTCCGATCGTCACGTCGCCGCCGTTGACCGTGAATCCCTTCAGCGTGCCGTCTGCGCCGACATTGGGCACGCCCGTTGTTAGCGTCGCATGCGGCGTATTGATGAAGCCGCAGCCGTCGCAGGTGATGCCGTTCGGATTGGCGATGATCACGTCGGCGCGACCGCCGAACACCTCGGTCGGCCCGTTCAACGCCGAGCGGTTGCCGCTGATGACTTCATTGAGGATGACCGTGGCCGGACCGGACGTGTTTAGGTTGGCATTGCCCGGCGTGACGCCGCCGAGATTGGAGGTGCCGATCTCGCCCTTGAAGTTGTTGAGGATGAGGCCTGGCGTGCCGACGTTGAAATTGTCGTATTTGTTGTGGGACAGGCCCTTGCTGTTCGGCGTGACGATGTCGATGAGCGGCACGCCATTCGGCGCGGTGCCGACGCCCGGCTGGTTGGCCGCCGGCGCCGTGCTGCTCGCCGAGACCGACTGGGCATTGGCAAGCATCGGCTGAAGCATCAGCAGACTGCTTAGCAGGACAGCAAGGGATTGCCGGGCGAAACGCGCAAGCCTGCGACCGGATCTACTATCGGCACCGGCAACGTCATGTGTTGTCGCCGTCGATCTGCCCAGCCTGTTACCCATGGTCTATTTTCCGCCGCTCGAACCCGCGCAGCGAAAAAATCTCGCTGCAGTTGTAATCTTCTGCGACGACCGACATCATAGTCGGTGGTCATGGTCAACTTCCGCCTGTGCTTGAGGTAAATGCAATCCAAACAAAATGGATGCGATTCTACACCGGCCCCAGTTGTCCTGCTTTCGTTACCAACGAGTGGATACGCTGAAATAAAAGAGGCCGCCGTCGACATCGTCGAGGCTGCTTGCAACAATGTCGGAATAGCCGAGGTCGAGGCTGACATTGCCGCCGGCCGTGCGCATGCCGGCGGTCCAGCTGGCGAGATCACCGCCGGTGATGTCGAACCGCTTCTGCGCATAAACGTGGCCATAGTCGAAGCCGACGTAAGGCCGCAGTTCGCCGAACGCCTGCGCGGCCGGGCCGCCGTTTTCGTTGGACCTGGTTCTCCACACGAGCTCGTTATGCGTGAAGAGCCCGTTATTGCCGAAAATCACGCTTTCGCGCGTGCCGCGGACATTGCTGTAGCTGCCGAGCGAGATCTGTTCGGCGCCGAGGAGATTGTCGGGAGAATATTGGCCGCTGACGAGCGAGGTCAGCTCGAACTGGCGGCTGGCGACCTCAAATGGCCGGGTCACGCTGAGGGTCGCGTTGAATTTCGAAAATCGTGGATCTGCGTCTCCCGCCCCGGGTTCGCCCGCCTCGACCGCATTAAAGAGACCGAGCCCCTTGTCGTAGCTGACGTCGAAGACCCAGATGCCGCCCAACATCCGCCTTGAATGGGAAATGCCGAGATCGCCGACCGTATAGCGGCGGCTGCCGACCTCGATCAGATTGCCGAGCAGGAAATTGTCCGTCTGCTTGTAGGTGAGGCTGCTGCGCGCGGTAGTGATCGAATCCTTGTCGCGGAAGACGACGCGATCGATGCCAAGACCGGCCTGCCCGGAATTGCCTGAGGTTTCGAGCGATGAGAAATTTCCTTCGACGGCACTTTCATATTGATACCAAGAGCCGTTCAGCGAAAAGGTCGAATAGCCGTAGGGAACGCCGAGGCTGCCGGAATAGCTGTTGGCATATCCCTTGCCGTCATCGCGCCAGAGATAATCAGGGCCGCTATGCTCGTATGAGAAATTCCACTGATCGTTGATGCCGAGAAGATCGTCGAAACCGAGCGATGCCGAGCTACGGGAAAAACCGGTACTTTCCTGTCCGAGATTGTTGTTGCCGAGGGAGACATGCCAGGGTTGGCCAGGCTGGTTTTCGATGTTCAGAATGGACGTTCCGTCCCTGGGGCCGGGCAGCATGGCCGATTTTGCATCATTGGCCTGCAACCGGTTCATCTGGTCGAGCCCCTGCTCGATATCACGGATATTCACGACCCGACCGATCAGACCGGGAAAGGCTGTCGCCAGAGAAACGCTGCCAGGAACCTTCTGGCCATTGAGATAGATGTCGGAGAGCGTGCCTTCGACGACAAGAAGCCGAAGGATCCTGGTCTTGCGGATATCCTGCTGCGGCACATAGGCCCGTGAGGTCACATAACCATGATCGATATAGAGATGCGTCACATCCCTCAGCACTGCATTGATCTCGGCGAGGCCGACGCAGCGATTGCCGTAGGGTGCCGTCACCTTGCCGATCTCCTGCGCCGACAGCAGGCTCGCCCCGTCGATCTCGACCCGCGTGATGTCGAAACAGGCGCCATTCCCGCCGCCGGCGGGTAAAGCGCCGTTTTCCGTCTCCGCGCTGCCGCCCGGCGTTGAACGGCGAAGTGAATCCAACCGCTTTGCTTGCGACTGGGCTTCCTGACGGCGGTTGAACTCGTCGGTGGGCGACTGCGCATAGGCGGGGGTGATGGCCACCGCAAGGGCAGCGCCGGCAAGCAGAATGTATTGAATTTCTGTTGTCATGAGGGAAATTGGGCTACTTCGCGGCGACGGACTGAAGTTGGTCGAGGGCCGGTTTTAGCCCCTTCAGCGAGACGCGGATATTGACGTCCTGGCCGTTCATCAGCCGTACTACCCCTTCGGCGGCCGCGCCCTTCTTCAGCGCGGCAGCCGTCTTGGCATCCAGCGCCAGCTGCGCCCAGCATCCGGTCTGGTTGCAATTGCGGTAATCGAGCTTGGCGACGGGCTTGCCGTCTGCCTTGATCGAAAGGCCGGAAGGCAGGAACACGTTGAGCGGCAAGAGAGCGGTCAGCACCAGCCGCGGCTTGCCCTTGTCGCCCTTGTCGGCCGGCGGTGCCGATATCGCCAGCGTCAGGACATTGACTGGGTTGCCGTCTTTGGCGACTTGCGCGACCTGGGCGACTTCGCAGGCCTTGGCGCCTTCAGAACCCGTGCAGCGATAATACCAGTCGTCGAATTTTTGCGATTTTATCGCTGGCGCCGCTTGCGCCAGCGCCTGTTCCGCAGGAACGGGGGATTGCGCAAAAGACGGATTGGCAGAGGCAAAGCATATCAGAACCGGGGCGATCATCCGAATGCCCCGGCTCATGCCGCTTTTCAAAAGACGTCTCGTTGAAAATGCAAAGATTTCAATCAGGTGTAAGGCCATGTCGCTACAATTGATTTCGCCCGTGCTTGTCGCACGCCCGCAAATTATCGATGTCAGGAAGTAGGGGGCTCAGAGAGCGAGGCCAATCATCGGCTCGATTGCTTCATAGCAGACTTCGGAGCGATACATCGAGAGGTAGCGTTTCTTTTGGTTCGATTCACGCTCGTTTTTGGAGAGATGTGTAGTTAATGCAACACATGCGCTAACGTTTCGCGATCGCCTACCGCTACCGGAAGAGTGTCGCCGTTCCGAAACGTTGGTGCTCCAAGGAGTGGCGTAAGCTGCTGCCGCAGCGCTGGGCGTCTTTCGGCCGGGAGCAGGATTGGCTTGAGAGCCGATGGATCATCCTCGGTATAGCCTTACGCGTACAATATCTCTCGTTCTTCGCGTGTCCCGTAGTTCATAGGCTTTCGCGTTGATCGGCTGCCATGTGTGGCGGCCTTCCTAAGCGAACGTCGTGTTCCCATCCATGCCCGGCCCGCTCCCGTCCGTGTTGGGCAGGACGGGCGCCCGCTGCCCGCTTTCTTCCGGAATGCGCCATCGGCGCAATCAACCAACGAAAGCGAAAGCTATGACAAAAAACCGCACGACCATCCGAATGTTGAACGACGCGTTTCGCACGACATGGCTCACGGGCGAGGTGCTCATGACCCCAGGCATCGGGAGCCTCTCTACCCAGATTCAATCCCGCATCGTCGAGGCCATCCAGTTCTTTGACACCTTCACGGACGACAACGACCCGCACGGCGAACATGATTTCGGCGCGGTGACTGTCGACGGGAACAAGGTCTTCTGGAAAATCGACTACTACGCCATGGATATGCTCCACGGCTCCGAAGATCCGGCCGATCCCGAAGTTACCAAACGGGTCCTCACGGTCATGCTGGCCGACGAATACTAGGTTTGCCGCTGATGCGGGCGAAAGCCCGCATCTCCCCAGTGCAAGCGGATTCTACCCCTCTGGCGCGAGAGACGCCCATCGCGTCTGCCATTGTAACGACCGTAACTGGCGCCGGGATGTTTTAGTTGGAATAGCGCGTCCGTGGGGTAATGGTCTTGCTCGACAAAATGGTGTGCCGCCCATTTAACCCTTCTAATTGGTGCAAGATGTGCGAGATGGCTGAAAAATCGTGATTCGCACTGAACGGTCCTCCCGCTGGGTTAATCTATGCCGACAACCATTGGCAGGCATACTTCACTTTATGAACGTGATCGAGATTCTTCAGCTTTTTAAAACAACGTGGCCGGGCGTCGTTGCCATAGCCATTTGGGGTGCGGTTAGCGTCATCAAAGCGTGGCTTGCATGCAGACGCACCTGCCTGCGCATCGGCAACTGCGAAATTGACGCCCCCAGCGGGGCTGTCGCTGTGCGCGTTCTAAGGGAATATAAGAGGATCGCCACATCGCGCCAGCAAGCGCAGCTACCTGTAACGGATTCCCGCAAACCAACTCGGACAGCTGGACGTCGGCATGCATACGGAACGCACGGCCGGGGGCAGTCGGTGCCGCCTCCCTGACGGACGCTATGCTGAGGCTCCTGCGGCTGCCCTTGTTCCGCCCTTAGCGTGGCGAGGATTCCCGAAATTTCGCCTCGCGGCCGCTATGCTGATTTCTCCGATACTCTCCAATTTTTGTAGGCACTTCACCGTGGAGGCGATATCGAGGGGAGGCGGAAGTTGTCACACCTCGACGCAACCTGAAACGGTATGGTAGCTACATCTGTTCCAGTGTTAGTGATCGTTGCTATTGCTTTACGCCGGCGTGGGTGCGGGCCGCGATGACAATCTCTCTCTGAAGTTTGTTGATACTATTGTCGATAACCTGGGTTGCGCTCAAAAACCTTGCCCGCCAATCACCATGGGTGACGTCCCCGGTCCGCTCCCAGGCGCGTTTAATGTCGGCGGTGACCTGGTTGAACCCGGTGCGTGCTTTCCAAACCTCCTCCAGTGCCGGTCTCACACTCGGAAAATAAATCTCGACGAGCATGGTCATGGTTTCTGCTCCACCATATTTTCTGGGTGCAGAACCCTGCTCAATCTGCATGTCGAGCATCCCGTTGAAATCGATTTTGCCATCCAGGAGCGGAAAATACGTGAGCATCTGCGAACCAAAAGCTTTGCCGAACTCGTCGGCCGAGAGATAAAGCTGTTCCGCTTTTTCCCGGAGAAAGATGACCTGACTGCGATTCCTATTTAGTCGATAAGTGACTATGGAGGACGTGACCCCGCTCGCCAGAACTGTTGTAAATCCAATTATCAGCGTGACAAGGGACGCATCCATTAAAAATCTCCAAGAAAAGCATGAGCTTGGGATGAGCCCAGAGGGGCCAAGCGTCCACGTCATATTCATATCCGAATGAAGCATGTTATAGCGACAATTGCATCAGAGCGCCGGCCCACAAGCACGGATATCCTCAGCTTGTGCGGGTAGGAGAAGAGTCGCGGTACACGCGGCATTGTTTGCTTGGATGGGGACTGAGGGGCGTTGCCCCTTTTCCTCCCCAAACAGGTCTTCCGCCCAGCTTCCTCCACTTCGCTCGCGCTGCGTTCCGTGCAGCTGGTTCCCCGTGAAGACTGTTGTCCCCTTCCAACCCCACCGCTCACGCGGCCCCGGGGGGGCAGAACGCGGTTCTGCCCGTGTTCCACGGACAATCAAACGAAGGACAACGCTCATGACCATCATGACGACGACGGACACCACCAATACGGCCCAACCCATCATCAGCATTCGGCACGACGACGAGAGCATTGCGCTCAACCGGCTGGTGCCGAGCGCCGCCAACGTGCGGCGCTTGAATGCGACAGCGGGCCTGTCGGAGCTGGCGGACAGCATCGAGGCGCACGGGCTCATCCACAAACTCACCGTGCGCAAAGGCAAGAAGGGCAAATACGAGGTGATTGCAGGCTCGCGCCGTCTTGGTGCCTTGCGCTTGCTGGCGAAGGAGGGACGGCTGGCGGCGGATGCGCCTATTCCCTGCACCCTGCGGAGCGGGGACGACGCCACCGAACTCTCGCTGGCGGAAAACGTCCAGCGTGAGGCGATGCACATCGTAGATGAAATCCTTGGCTATCGGGAGCTTGCCGAAGGCGGCATGGTGCCGGAGAGCATCGCGGCGCGGTTCGGCCAGTCGGTCATCACCGTGCGTCAGCGCCTGAAACTCGCCCACCTGTCCCCGCAAATCTTGGAGGTGATGCGCACTGACGAGATGAGCGTTGAACAGGCGCGGGCGCTGGCCCTCAGCGACAGCCACGACGAACAGGTGCGGGTGTGGTTCGACGCGCCGTCGTATAACCGCGACCCACGAAGCCTGCGGGCGATGCTGTCCTATGAAGCCAACTTCTTCCACGGGCGCAACTGTCATGCGCAGCAACATTTCGAGCGGGCGCGCGGGTTCTACGAACGCACGATCGCCTTGAAACCGGACGACTATCGAGCCTGGGATCAATTACGAGCCGTCCAGGTATCGCTCCGACTGCATCAAGAGGCGATGCAGTCCGCTCTGGAGTGCCTTCGGCTGATGGAGAGAGAGGTCGCCGAACATCCCGATCAGCCGATCCTGTTGTGCTACGGCGGCTGCCTGCTGGCAGATCTCGGGGAAGTGGACAAGGGGACTTTGTGGGCATCCCGTGCAGCTGCGATTGCTGGCGACGACCTAAGGGTCCTCTACAATCTCGCTTGCTGCTATTCGAAATTGGGCAAGATTCCGGAAGCAATAGCCTGCCTGGAGCGCCAGACGGAGGGATCTCCTGCATACCTGACATCGGTAGCAGCTTGGATGAAGTCGGATAGTGATCTGGATCCCCTCCGGCAACACCAGGGTTTCATGGTGCTCGCTGAGCGCATGCAGGCACTCGCGGTCTGATAGCATCCTCGGAAAACAGGTCGGGGACCGTTGACGCATCGTGCTCGTTCATGCCTACCGTCGAGTTGCCTCATTGGGCTCGTCATCTTCCTTCACCCAAACGCATTGTTCAAACCGTGATGGACAGCCATGACTTCATGGATTTTATAGCAAACGAGGCGAACTTTCATCGAGTGATGGTAGGCTGGCGAGAGCTGGCCTGTGGTTGCGAGTTGTCATACACATTCAAGTCTATTGTGTTTACGGGATCGGTTTAAGTGATTGTTCTAAACTGGCATTTTCCACCAGTGCCTCTACTTTTCGCCATCGGCTCCTTATGGGCTTGGCATCGCGAGAAAAATAAGCCGAAAGGATGGATGTTTGCACCAATGACAAGTATCTTCGTCCTCTCGTATTTATCCGGCAATATAGTCCCAATGCTTTTGATCCGAACGCCGTTGTCGATGACCCTGGCGGCAGCAGGAACCGTAGTTCCTACTGTGTTCTGGAGCCTAACACTGATCAGAAGACAACGCGTCGAAATCGGCAATCCAGAATATTCAGATATGCAGTTGTTCCTGCGAGCAATCGGCTTCTTAGCGATCGGAGCGATCGGAACTTACGCCGCGGCGTTTGCGCCTTCACAATGTTCAAACACAAAGTGTGAGGTCGGTGTCAGCTTGTTCGGTCCGTTAGATTTCTCGGCCGTCTGGCTTGCGAGCATGTGGTCTGGATGGATGGCGTCGTTTTCTCTGCTAATCCTCTATGGCATCGCCAACCGACGCCTTAGCCGCAAATGATCAACGGGCGGTGAGGTCTGGCTAGTGCCGCCGGCCAGTCGTATATACTCAGACAGAACGCCATGTCGGATTTTGATGCTGACCTTCATTGCCACTCACGTATATTTCCCGCCAATACCGGCGCTGTTAGCCGCTGTGAGACTGGGAATGGTAGGTGGCATGAACGATGAGATCCGTTTGACAGGTGGCGGACGAACGACAGTCACGCGGCGCGGCGGGGTCATCTATCGCGAGGGCGCCCCCTGATCGCCGACAGTCATTTCGCTCCTCCGTCACCTTGAGGCCTGTGGGTTTGCTGAAGCTCCTGCGGTCGTCGGCACGGGATTCGATGAGCACGGCCGTGAGACATTGTCGTTTATCGAGGGCGAGTTCGTTCATCCGGCCCCTTGGACGGACGAGGCTTTTCCGCAACTGGGGATGATGTTGCGGCGACTGCATGACGCTACTGCATTTTTCAAGCCCGCCGAGAACCCGGTTTGGCGCGACTGGTTCGGACGGAAACTGGGTGAGGGGGCGTTCGTAATTGGACACTGCGACACCGGCCCCTGGAATATTGTCTGTCGATCCGGATTGCCCATCGCGTTCATCGACTGGGAAGTGGCCGGTCCGGTGAGGGCCGACGTCGAATTAATCCAGCCTTGTTGGTTGAATGCTCAGCTCTACGATGACGATATTGCAGAGCGGGTCGGACTGGGCTCTGCGACCGCGAGTGCGCGTCAAGTTCGCGTACTCCTGGAACGCGAGGGCTTCGTCCACAAGCTGATCATGTTCGCAATCCACGATGCGGCTGAGCAGGCAAAAGAAGCAGCTGTCACGCCAGAGACAACCGATGCAGAGCCGCTATGGGCAATCGCCTGGCGCACTAGAAGCGCCTCGTGGATGCTGCGTCATCGAAGAACACTGGAAGCAGCGCTAGCATAGTGCATGCGAGCGCTCGCTTCCCATCCGTTCTGAGATGCTTTATCAGCCCTTCGCTGCCTTTGCTGATACTGATCATAGCGAACATGACGGCATCTGACGCAGTAGGAAATCTGACGACCCCGGTCATTGCTCAGCGAATGCTTTGCAGGTATTCGGCACGGTCGAACGGATTTGCGTTCAAACGCGGCCTTGAAGATTGCGGACCTGACATAGGCGCGTAGTGGTCGAATGAATGCTCAAACACACCAAGACCGTTCGACAATCCCTGCAGTTGCCGCTGGATGCCCTGAACCGCTGCAGATGCAATCGTGCCCTTCAATCGTGCGATGACGCCATCGTTGATCAGAGATTCTTTGATCGCTGCGCCCGACTTCGCAAGCATGGCATGGATTGCAGTCAAAGCCGTGACCGGCACTTCGAGGTGAAACCGATTGACCGGTTCACAGACTACGGTCTGAGCCGACGAAAGCGCGGCCGCCAGGACTAAAGGCGTCAGGTTTCGGAAGTCTGCTGCCGTGCTGGATGGCGAACTGTGCTTGGCTGCAGTCATGCTGACATGGCAATCGATCACCTGCCAGCCATGTATACCCGATTTGAGCGTCTCGAAGACTGTGTCTTCAACCGCGCGATAGTAACTGACAGGCATCTGTCCGACCTCAACTTCCAGCGCAAAACTATTGCCCGTCCCTTCGGGTCGGGGCTCGACGCGCAGTCCAATCGTTGCCAGAAACGGGTTCGGCTCCTTGAAGATGACCTCAAGTCCGCTTCCGGTGCCTAACACTCTCTCGGCGCAGATTGTCGTGTTTGCCTCAAAGGTCACTTCGAGGTGAAAGTCGTTCAGTAGTGTCGCCCGGATGACTTCCTTCTGCACCTCGCCATAAAGCGAGACGAACATCTCCCTGGCATCATCATTGGTGCGCAGATTGATCAATGGGTCCTGTTCCGACAGTTGCTGCGTCGCTACCCATAGTGCCGCGTTGTCCGACGGTCGGAGTGGCAAAACACGGGTTTCCAGGGTAGGTGGCGCGAAATGAAAATCAGCTGACGGGCTTTTGTTGTCCCCAACATCGTCACCGATGCGGGCACCGGTCAGTCCTCCTATCTTCGCAACGCGTCCGGCGCTGAATTGACTTACCTTTTCCAATCGCCCTTCATCAAAGAGCTGTATGCTCGTCACCTTCGCTGATCCGCACGGCAACTCGATGTGGTCGCGGGTCGTAATAGTACCTGATGTCAGGTTGAGATAGGCGATCTTTTCGACGCCCCATCCGCGTTCGATCTTAAAAATTTTTCCCCTGACCGGCCCACCTGGGTCCGGTTGCTTACTCGGTAGTAAGGTTTCGACAGCCGAGATCAATTCCGGCAAGCCGAGACCAGTCATCGCTATCCCGCAATAGGCCGGATGCAGCAGCCCCTTCGCAACCTGATCTGCCAAAGCCGCCCTCAGCCTTGCAACGCCCAGCCGATCAGGAAATGAGACATAGTCATCGAGCAGTGCCTCGTCGTTCGCCGCGAGAGCTTCACAGAGCGTGGAAAACAAAGGCTCTTGCGCAATGTCTGAGGTACGGGCCTTCGCCCCTCGGCTCCCCGGATGCGCGATATCTACCATTGCAATAGCCGGACCGTCAGTTGCGCGGCCAACTCGTCGAGGAGTTCGACGTAACGTGCGCCGAGACGGTCGATCTTGTTGATGAAGAAGACAAACGGAATACCAAGGCGTCGAAGCGCCCGCACCAGTACGCGAGTCTGCGGTTGCACCCCTTCGACAGCTGAGACGACGACCACAGCAGCGTCCAGCATTTGGAGCACTCGCTCAACCTCCGCGATGAAGTCAGGGTGCCCGGGCGTATCGATGAGGTTGACGACGAGGTCGCCTACCGAAAACGATACCACCGCTGCCGCGATGGTGATGCCGCGTTGTCGTTCGAGTTCGAGGGTGTCGGTATGTGTGTTACCACCGTCGACGCTGCCGAGCTTGTCGATTGCGCCGGTATCAAAAAGAAGTCGTTCAGTAAGGCTCGTTTTGCCTGCATCCACATGGGCCAGAATGCCCAAATTCATTGTGCGCATGATTCATCAACTTCTCAAAATTTCGGATTTGAATTTGTTGAGAAGAGACTCGGCGCATTGGGACCTCCAGGAAGAACTTTATCGGATGCGCGAACCTCTGGGTAAGAGAAGCGCTCAGAACCTTTAAATACGCCGGGAGGTAATCGTCAAGCACGGCCGACGGATCGAAAGTCGCATCGGCGCGAGGTCGACACGGATAAAAACCGAGGTGACGGCGTGATCGTAGGCAGGTAATCTGGCCGCATGAAAGTTCCGGACCTTCCCCCTGATCTGAAATTTCGAAAGCTCACCCCGACGGCCGAAGAAATTGAGTTCTCGTTCCAGGTGAAGAAGCAGGCGCTCGGTCCTTACATAATACAGCAGTGGGGCTGGGATGAAGAGTTCCAGCGCAAAGTCCACGACCAGCGGCTGCGTGAAAAGCCATTCTGTCAAATCGAGTTTAATGGACCGCCGGTTGGTACCGTTTCGCTTCAATTGCTGCCGGAATTCATCCGGTTTGGCGAATTCTATCTGGGTGACTCGTTTCGAGGAGTTGGCATTGGCTCGAAGATTCTTGCCCACTGTCTCCAACTTGCAGACGACAGAAACCTCCCCGTCCGACTTGAATATCTTCTATGGAACCCAGTCGGTAGTCTATATCGACGAAACGGTTTCGTTGAGATCGGACGCACCTCAAGTCACTACTTGATGGAGCGACCAAAGCTGTTCGGCCACCGTTAGATGGCCTGAGCGCGTCCCTCATTTTGCTGCAACAGCCTGGCTGAGGGAGAAGGCATCGATCTCCTCCACGCTCGCCAGACGAACAACGGCCTTCCCCTGCTGCTCCGCTTCCGCGCATAGGGCGCGGATTTCGGGCATCCAAGATTGCTCAACATTCCACATCGCCTGGAATAAGGCTTCCGTCGAGGGCATTTTCGTGAGCCCGCCGGGACTATGTTCAAGTAATCCAACAGCCCAAGCAATTTGCCGTTCAGCTGCCAACCAGTAGTGCATCCAGAGCGGCATATCGATCAGCACGATATGTGTGGCGCGGCTGAGCCGATGGGGGATTGAGTCCAGACGGCCAAGGCCATCGATTACCCAACCATCCGCAACGATCACGTCGGCATGTTGCCGTTCGTAGACTTCAGGCGACGTTTCTACCCAACCTTCCCGCCAGAGAAGGCGGTCAACTTCGATATGCGGCACACAGAGGTTGGCAGCCATCTGGCGCGCAAGCGTCGACTTCCCACCACCGGCATTCCCAACAATGGCAGTTCGCATCATCTCAATTCTTTCCGGGAAAATACGCTGTAGGAGACGAGCTGTAGTTCAATCAGGAATGTGACCAAGCAGATATTTGATCTGAAAATCTGACAAAGGATTGGTTGGCGACAAGCCTTCGCCTGCTTTATTCCTGCGAACTTGCTGGGTGGCATGTCTTATGCTCAGCACGAGCAATGACATCGCATGATTGCTTCGCAGTAAATTGCAACTGAAGGCTGTCGACGCGTAGATCGGTTCGCGATGGGCTCTCGACTAGGAAATCCGAACTATCGAACGTACGGTCCGGCCCAAGCGCTATTGCTATCTCCTACGGTCGAGCGGGTAAATCCCAAACCTCATAGAGATCGTTGAGGGCAGCGGCTGTATGGCATTCGACCGTCGGGAGACCGGATTGATGAAGAGCCTTCGAGTATTTGATGCCACTATCGCGGGTCTTGACCAGAATCCATTGGATCATCTCCCATTTGATGCTGTCCTTGGCACCTTCCAGATGTCCCGCACGTTCAGAACGGTTAACAAGAGTACGCTTGAGATATCGGGAAAATCGCAGCCAATGGTTAGAGGTGATTAGGATACCGCCAGTGGCACGGGCCAATCGCTGCGGTATCAGGCGCGAGTAGTTACCCTCCATAATCCACCGGTCGCCCAGGATTGCCGCATCATGAAGGGCCGCGAACTCCGTCTCGGGGCGGGGCTGCCAATCTGTATTGGGCAGATGGCGAAATTGATCCAGATGGAAGGCCGGAAGACCAAGCTTTTTGGAAATGGCAACTGCCAAGGTCGACTTGCCCGCATTGGAAGGACCGAAAACGACGATGCGCTCGCCAAGGCAGTGCAAAGGCAACATAGGACACCTGTCGGGAAAATAATGCACCTCCCTTTGGTGGAATTATGCCAAGCTGTCAACGCTGACGTGTTCGCACGAGAACGGTGCGGTTTTGGGGAGTCCGGGCCGTGGCTATGGAAAACGAAATCCCTCTGGAAGGTGGCCGTGTCACCAAAGGTGTCGTACGTGTCGGCGATACCGTAAGACGTCCGCCGACCTTCAACTCATTGTTCGTCCACAAACTTCTGCAGCACCTTGCTGCGTCAGGTTTTGACGCTGCTTCGCGCTCACACGGTTCTGACGAATTCGGGCGCGACGTTTTCTCGTACATTGAAGGCGACGTGCCCCACGACCTTTCATGGCACAGCGACGACATCCTGTTCGACGCCGCGCGGTTGATACGCCGCTATCACGATGCGACGGAGGGACTCCTGGCGTCACCAGCTGCGCAAGGCGCTGGCCTTGAAGTCGTGTGTCACAACGACCTATCGCCTTGCAATTTCGTGTTTAAAGGAGGACGACCGGCGGCAATCATTGACTTCGACAGCGCATCACCCGGAGCTCGGATGCATGATCTTGGCTACGCAGCCTGGATGTGGCTCGCCCTCGGTGATGAAGATATTGAGCCCGATTTGCAAAGACGCCGGTTGACCATGTTCTGCAAGGCCTATGATGCCAATGTGGATTTGTCCTGTGTTGTCGAGTCTATCGTGCTTCGGCAACGGATTCTCGTCGCTCAGGGCAGGCGGCTCGGCGACGCGGCGATGGAACGCTGGGCAGCAGAGTGCCTGGAATGGACCATCAGGAACCTCTGCAACATTCCCGGACCATCGGACGCCAACAAAGCGGCTGCTAGAATAGAACCCTGAAACGTCTTGCCGAGCGGACGCGCGACGCGAACCTGACTCATCAGTTGTTGAAATCTTCCAAATTTTCCCGTTTAAGTTTCCGCGAACGGTCTACCGAGAACATCCGAGGAGCGAAATGGCGGTTGTCGGCACATCACCCGATTTCAGGCGGGTTCTCATCATGGGAAACGGCGGCTCGGGAAAGACCTGGCTTGCTCGTCGGATCGCGGATCAGCTTCGCCATCGCGTCACTCACCTCGACGATATCCACTGGGAGCCCGGCGGATATGGGGTTGCTCGTGACCGGACGCTCAGAGACGAAATGGTCGCGGCTGCGGCTGAAAAGGACCGCTGGATCATGGAAGGCGTCTATGGCCAACTGGTGAACATGGTCCTCAACCGCGTGACTGCGTTGATCTGGATCGACCTGCCTGAAGAGGAATGCATCGCCAACGTCCAGGAAAGAGGCATTCAAGGCGGCGGAACGCAGACGCAGTTTATCGGCCTGATCAAATGGGTGGCGGAATATCGGATACGAACGAACAACTGGAACTCGTTCGAGGCGCATGCTCGACTGTATTCGGCCTTCACGGGTTCAAAGTGGTTGTTGCCGGATCGTGCCGCCGTAACGATGTTCGTCGATCGTCTCCCACTGGCGACCGAGGCAGCCGATGAGTGAGGCTTCCTTTCCCGACGTGACGAGGTTCTTCACGCGGCTCAATACGACGATGGAGGAGATGGGGATGGATGACGTTTAGGGTTTTTATGATGGCTGGGCGGCACTCGCAGACCGGAGAAGCTATTTTATCGCCTGGATCGCGAAGCGCTTTCGGCGCTGAGCAACGAATAATTCCCGAGACATGAACACCTACAGTGCAGTTATCGCGTGGAATAACGTGTGCTCGAAGTGCGCAGCCCGCTCTGGGCCGTCACTGTCATCATTTTGTATTTGGAAGGTCCCGCTGGGCGTCGGGCCGTTCCAAGCGAAAGGCATCCAGAAAGTGACATTGCCTTTCCGCCTCAACAGGGCACACTATGTTGCAGCAGCAAGGCCCTGAGATGGTAGATGAAATTGAATTGCGGGTTCGGGTTTTACTGGCTGTGCAGCATTCGTTATTAGGAAGCGTCGGCCGAAATTTGCGAGCGGTGACGTGCTCTTGGAGCGATTCAGATATTACAGTACGCGCTATATTTGACTTGGCTGTCAGCGAAACAGATAAGGAGAACATGAGTGAAGTTGAGACAGAGATCATGTCTCATTTTCCTGATCAAAGCGTAGCTGTGAGCTGTACCAGACTGGACGCCCCCGCGTTAATTCGTGCCGATCCGAACGAGGTTTTTGTCTTTAAAAGGCGCGAAGATTAATCCTATAGTCGGGAGCACAGGAAGAGGCGTAAGCGAAGTAAGTGACCTGCGCAACGAGGGGTGGCCTGCGTCGTATTGGCGAGGATGCCATCCATCGCGTCAAGGTCAATGGCGTCGATCCGCTCTCCTGTCCGCGGAATTTTCCGGGTGTAGCGAACTCTTCCCCTTTGTCTCAGACGTTTCTTTTCCGGCAGACGGTTCATGCAGTAGAAACTCCAATGAAAAACGAACTCGTCCACGAAATCTGGCTCAATCCCGAGCCAGACGGTCAACTGCTCCCCGGCCTTTGTCTTGCTGGCCCAATGGAAGACGGCTTCAGAGCGCTCCTCAATAAGGGGGCTATCAAGGCTGGCGAAATAACTGGGCATAGCCATTTTGATGTCATGACAAAGTACTGGAAGCTTCAGGGCTGGGGCGAGTACCAGACCGAGCACCGGCAGGATCACGAGCTATATCCTGAAGAATGGGTTCTCACCCAACGCCCCTTTATCGAACAAACGCCAAAAGGACGACCTATGCAAGTTTCGCTTGTTCTGGAGCTTTATGAAAAGCAGGGCCAAGTTCTGAAGAATTCACTCCACGTAGAACTCAGCGATCTCGAGTTTTTTAAACGAGTATTATCTGTTCCAGACCATGATCCATTAATGTTTGGATCGTATAAGATAGACACGATTAGCAATAGTGAGATTTTCGAAAAGTATGGATTTATGTTGGACCTCGGACGATATGATTGCTACGCAGGATATAGGCAAATTTTGTAGTGCGTGACTTCCCCGGTGCGAAATTAGTTCCTTTTTCACGTCACCACTCGCCCAACAGCGTCATGATGTACCGGCCGTCGTCGATCTAGAAACCTTTGGTCTGTTCCTCTTTCGCAATCGGATCATCGATTTCGCTGTCGACGAAAATCCGGTTCACGCGGTTGCCTGTCGCTTTGTTGACGGTGTTGAAGGTAATGCGTTCAGAGGTAGAGGCAGCCGTGTAAAGGGCCACCCCACAGGCGACTTCCCCACCCTTCAGAAAGCCCTTCCACTGGGCACGGGCCCTAACGCCATGACGCGACGCTCCGAATCAATGCTTCTCAATGACGTGGGAGCGAAGCATTGAAACCATCGCCTCCACTGCGCACGTCTTTCTCAATATGAACAAGGCCTTTCGGTATTAAACCCAAGTGCGCAGGCCGTGTTAGGGGGCAAATCAGACGGTCGTTGATTTCCCGTTGACGTGCACGCCGTGACGGCGAGCGCGGAGACGGCGGTGAACGCTGCAAGTGCCAGAATCCGAAGTGCATACATGGCCACTTCCCCTTCGTGATCATCCCATATCGACCATGTATCGGTCTGCATGCAAGCGGGGAAGCAGGCAGGGAAGACGAGTGGCACAGTTTGAATGACGATTGGCATGCAATGCGCCATTGCGATGCGGTGCATTTTGCCTAGTGTGGCTCGACATTATTTCGATTTGGAATCGCTTCGATGACCGTTCTGGACGGCGAACGTGTGAGGTTAAGGTCCGCTTCACCCGATGATGCGGAAGCTCGCTTTGCCTTGGGCACGGATGCCGACATCGTTAGAATGTTCGGAGTAAGCTTCGCGGATGCGAAGCCGATGACGAGAGAGGCTGCCGAGCAATGGGCTCAAGGCCTCGCAGAAGATCCTCACGCTTGGGTGATTGAAGTTGAGGGACGCTTAGTTGGGGAAATAAAGCTTCCCAGTATCAACGCTCGAGATCAGCGGGCATCCATGGCGCTTGCCATTTACGACCGTAGACTCCTTGAAATGGGCATAGGAACCGAGGCGATCCATCTCCTGTTGAGGCATGCCTTCTGCGAGATGAAACTTCATCGCATCGGCATACGAGTGCTTGCATATAACGACCGAGCCATTCAGTCCTATGCGAAATGCGGCTTCATCGTAGAAGGACGGGAGCGGGAAACGGCTTTCGTCGATGGCGAGTGGCACGATGACCTTATGATGGGCCTGCTTTCCACTGAATATCAAAGGTGAAGTATTGCCCGTTCGACCTGCTCCTGCCAGTACGAGTTTAGGCGGCCACGTTGCTCAACAGCGGTTATCGATGCGTGACATGCTTGCGTTACGCGCGACCTTGAAATTGGAAGACGAAGGGATGGCACACGTTATTTTTCTCCACGGAGCATCGAGCAGCGGCAAGTCCACCATTGCGAAAGCGCTGCAGAAGCGGATCGAAAATCCCTTCTGGCATATATCGATCGATCATCTGCGCGACGCTGGCGTGCTTCCGACTGAACGCTTCAAGAGCGGTGAATTCCGCTGGGCTGACGCCCGGGGGGCCTTTTTCAAAGGGTTTCATGGATCGCTACGAGCATATGCGGATGCAGGTAACGATTTAATTCTGGAGCACATCCTCGACACGGATGGTTGGCTGGAAGAACTTGTCGATCTCCTGGCAGAGCACGATGTCTTCTTTGCGGCAGTGCATTGCCCGCTCGAGCTTCTGATCGAGCGTGAGGCCGTGAGAGGTGACAGGCCCATAGGCAGCGCCAAGCAGGATTTCGAGACCATACATGTCGGCAAACGGTATGACATTGAACTACAAACAGAAGATGGCCCGGACGCAAATGTTGAAAAGCTACTCGTCTCCTGGAGACAGAGCGGTCGCTCGTCGAACTTCGCATAAACGCAGTCTGGTTAAGCCCGAATGCGGTTTAGGAAGGAAGCGCGGCGTGGCGTCTAGCTCCGGTATCCTGGAGCTCGACATCGGCACTCACGGGGAAAACTCGAGCTTTCACTAGGCTGACAAGCGTCAACAGCGACTTTTACTGACTTGAACAACATACTGTCGTTTCCCATTGTAGCGGATGCGCGCATGCCCACCTTAGTCGAAGTCGTTCCTTACGATCCTAATTGGACAAATGCGTTTTCGGCGGCCGAAGCCCTGTTGAGAAATGCCCTCAGGGAATGGGTAGTGGCCGTAGACCACATTGGCAGCACCGCTGTACCGGGCTTGCCCGCAAAGCCGATCATCGATGTGGATGTAACGCTAGCGGGGCCAGACGTCGTGTCAGACGCAAGTGCAGCCCTCGTCAAGGTCGGCTTCGAGCCTCGAGGTAATCGTTATGATGATGCAGTTTGGGCCTTCCTCTTGAAGCGCCCTGCGCCTCAAATCAGAGCCTATCTCTGCCCTCCGTCAAACAAGACACACGAGCGGCGGATGCTTTTCCGAAACTACCTGCGTCAGCATGAAGACGTGGCTTCCGCGTATGCCGTTCTGAAACATCAGCTTGCGGAGCAGTTCCCGTACGACGGGGATCGATACACGGCAGAAAAAAGTAGTTTCATCTCCAAGGTAGTACGCATGGCCCGGAAAGATGCCGGATGACGACAATTGGAAGCGCCGACATCAATGGTCGCAGTGCCTCTTTGGTCCGGGCTGGCGACGTGGAACAGAGAGACCTTCGAATACTAAGCTTCTGTTATTCGCAAACAACCGGCGACCCGTTCGCGGATTATCGAGTGATGTTCCAGGAATGGGTTGGTAGGGTTGAGCGATCGATCAAGAACGTAGGTCGAACGTGATACTGGATTGCCTCCAGAGAAGGCGGCTGTCGAGGCGCGCCGTCGCATGGTCGAGGGAATTGCGTTCGGCTCTGTGACCTACGAGGACTATCGAGCGTGGGCAGATGCGCCTGATGACAAGAGGGTAGTTTTCCCCGACAAGTAAGGGCCGCTAAGAGACTATAGCCGATCTCACAGTCGGCCGCTTCGCGCTAGGAGGCGACATTTTCTACTGGCGTACTTTCACTATGGTTGTGGGTTATCAACGAGGAACTCGATTAGCATGAGGGGACGCTGCGGACTTTGTAAACGAATTCTATCTGTCGAAGGCGACCCCCTTTCTGCCGATTGTGGGGGTGATTGCTGGGGCTGCATCGGACAAATCGAGGCTGATCTTGGCGGCGATCCGCAACAGAACATCTCAAAGGAAATCGAGTGGGGCTGGCGGGAACGCGACGGAACGCCGAAGCCGCAGTCGTTCTTCCAGAAACACCCAAAATACCGGCCTACCGAATGACCATTTAGGGCCGACTGAGGTCTTCCGCTTCGGGCCGGTAGCGGTCATTGATGTGCCTCCGTAGGACGCTAGGTCTATCCCCACGAGTTGGATAATAGACGAGAGGCAACGGTGAACGTCGACGCTATCGATCATCTGGTTATGAACGTTCGCGACGTAGAGCCCACGTGTCGATGGTATGAGCAAGTCCTCGGGATGCAAAGATTAGACTATGGGGATGCTCCAGATCGTCCTCGCACCGCAATCCTGTTCGGTAACCAGCGGATTAATCTTCGACCGGTTGGTCTTGCCTCGAGCGAATGGATGACCGCGGAATATGCTGCCAACGGCTCCGACGATCTCTGCTTTCTCACTGAATTTTCGCCAGATCAGGTTCTCACACACCTTAGAACATGCAACGTGGAGATTATCGAAGGTCCAACCAAACGCCACGGCGCTCGCGGTCCTATAACTTCAGTTTACTGTCGTGACCCAGATGGTAGCTTGATAGAAATCGCCTCTTACCTCTAATCTGCTTTGTTCGCTTTGGGCCGACGGGTGACATTAGCCGTTGACCGAGTTGCGGCGGCAGCGACATTACACAGTTGCCATCTTCCGTAAGATCGTCGGAGCTCCATGTCACTCAAAGAACCAGACGTTGATCTTTTTCTAGGAATTCCAAACAAACGTCTATCGTATAGGCAAAATCGGTCTCGTCGGAACGCAGAATATCGCGAACCGTGTTGCGCGACACACAGAGTGTTAATCGGCGTCCAAAATTCGCCCCTTATCGACATCCAATTTTTTGCACGCCGGAACACAACACAGAGCTCCCGGACGATCGTCTTCGCCGACCAGTCCTTTACGAGTGTGCAACGTTCCTCAGAGGACCTGATCAAGTTTGAGACCGGCGTTGGCATCGTCATACGCGGCTGGGGAACGGGTCTCGGGTTGTACGCACCTGACGAGAGCCTAACCTCGACGGACCTCTAATCGTCAAGGGTCCGCAACTCCCGACCGCCCATCGTCAAAGGGGTGCTTTGTCGGCTTGGCGGCGGAAAAGTCTAATAGCAGTCCACCCAGCGAGGGTGATGAAGATAAGACCCATGACCGAAATCAGCGATGAATAAGTCATCGTATAAAACGCATCACCGCATTGTTGACCCCAGATCTCGGAACATCCCCGATCGGAATAGTCCGCCCATGCAACGAGGCCTAACAGCCCGAAACAAAGAAACGATATTAAGCCGACAGTGCCCATTAACGCGGAACCCACCAGTACCGCCGTTTGCACTAGACTATTCGGGGACTTGTGGTTGGTCATCTAGGCCCGGCAACGTTACGAATGATACTTCATGTAGACAAAGAGAAGAGCACCGAAGCCAGCGCCAAGCATCGCGAAACGACGAACGACCTTCGGATTGTTGTACCAGTGCGCTGGCGCGCTAAAGAGTTCGTCGATCCTCGCTTTGTCCTCGAGATCTGTAGCATCTTCGGACATTTCCACCCCTCACAGCTTGCCATTCAACGCAAGGTTTTTATTATCCTGAGTCAAGCTGTTTGTCATCAGCGCTGAGAAGGGTGGCGATCTACCCCGTTTCTTCCATGCAGTTGGTTTGCTTGCTGTCGTCGAACGAATTTACGACGTCGCCTTCACGCTGGGCCTCGGCCGCAATCATTTCGATGAATTCGGCACTCGACATCACCCGAGTGGCGGATAGCAGGCCGAATTGGCAAATAAATGTGACTGCCCATCGCGCATGATCGATCTGCACTGCAGTGTGGAACGAGTGCATGTTTTCCTCCTGTTTGACAGGAGAACAGCACGAGACCTGAAGTTCGATCTAGTGATAAATCTGTCAGTCAAACACACGAGCCCTCGCACCGATCGGGCCTCGTTATGCCACTCTCGTGAGGGCTGGGCGTGGCGACTGCCCGACCACGCGGCCGGCGACCAATCGTCAATGATACATTCCGCGTTGCCGAAGGCTGGCACCGCATGTCCTGAGCCAGGCGGCGGACTAATGGTTGAGCGAGAGCTTAATGTCATCAGCCGCGATGAGCGCGGGGTTCAGAAGGACTTGCTCAGACGCCAATCGGGTAATCTCGGCTGCATCCTCTTCCTCTTCGACTGGGCCCGCGCCAAGGCGTTCAAGGGGCTAATAAAGCAGTCGACTGCGGCTTCATTGCTGTCTCGTCGGAAGCGAAGATAATCGACTGCGCCACTTAGGGCGTTGACGGAGCGTCCGCTAAGGGAAAGTAGACATCATCGCTACGTCGGAGACGCGACGCGGTGGCTGCCGTTCGGCATTGGGCAAAGACAGACTCGGCGCGCTTCGCAGCCCTGACAAGAAGACAAGTATTATTGGATCTCTGTGATTATTCGATTGAGTAACGCATTCGATCAGGCATAGTCGCAGCATGCTTGATCTATCGTTTCCTTGGCCCATCGGTCCCGTCCCAATAGCCCTGACCGCCTGGGCCTCGTACGGGATCTACCGTGCTGTTGTGACGCGAGACGGGCTTACCTGGGCGTCAGCAGTTTCAGTGCTGGGGCTGGTGGCATTTTTTGCAGCAGTGACTGCCCACATGGTCAGATCCGCTATCGACCCAATTTTGTTGATTATACTTGCCCAGTTTCTTGGAACGGCCGTGTGCTTTCTGACAGCCAAGTTACTTTGGTCGGTAAAAAAACGAAACCGGAAGCGAAACCGGAGCGGTTACTTAGGAAGCGAGCAGATGCAAAAATGTTTCGCGGCATGGCCATCTTAGTTGGCTTCCTGCTCGTTATGGATGGGGCCTTCTACTTATTCCCCGACGCCGGCAAGTGCGAACATTTCACGGGGTACATGGCGGATAAGTGTGCTGCGCAGGAACTATTCGTAGGTGTTCATGACCTGCCCGTGCTGGTTTATTTTGGTGTTCTTTTAGGCGTTCCTGTGCTGGTTGCGCTGACTTTAACGGTGTGGGCGCTGATCAAGACAGCTGGTCTTCCAGAAACCGAGGAACCAAATGCAGAAGACAGCGTCGGCGGATAACTTTTATCTGGCTCACCGGCTTGTGCGTTTCCTTTGGCGTTAGGCGCACCAGTCATTCTTTCGGTGCGGCCGCCACTCCCGAGCGAAACCTTCCTCGAGCAGCTTGGCCCCGATCTCTTCCCCATTCGTTCGATAGATGTTGATGAGCGGTCTGTGCTTTGGCGTGTTGTCGTAGCCCTTGATTTCGATACGCATTCCGCGTTCTTCCAAAAGCTCCCTCAGCCTTCCCTTGGCGATTAGTGCAAGCTTCCGTTCCTTGATGCACTTCGCGTGCGATCCGATTTCCGGGGTGTCGATGCCCGAGACGAACGGCACTCCTCCACCGAGCAATCGCATGAGCTGCCCGTCGCAGCGGACCGTGTCACCATCGACCGCGATTAGCGACAAACACATCATCATCGTCGCCATCATTGCAGGCGGTCCGGAGCAGTGATCGGCTGTTTGTGGGGATAGTGCTCCCGGCACCACCAATGCGTCTCACCGCTCTTGTTGGCCGCGAACCCCAAGCCTCCCCACTTTCCGCAGCCGGGGACAGAGCAATAGTGCTCGACGATCACGTTCGCGCCGGGTGCCGATGAATGGCCCTCAATACTCATGCCGCGTCCTCTCCCTTCATGAGCCGTGCATCTCTTTCAGCTTGTCGTAATGCTCTTCGACCATGCGCGATGCCTCTCTAGCCGTCGCCTCCCACCCCTGCTGCGGCATGATGCGCCCGCGTATCCACGAGGCAAAGCCGCCGTTCCAGCGCCACTGATTTTCCTTGCCTGAGGTGGTTTGGTCGACCTGGATGCGGCCCACAACCTCTTTCCCGTCATAGCCGACGAAATCCTGCTTGCCCTCGCTGGGCCAGGTTTCCTGCCATTTGTATTTGGGCCGATACATGCGTTAGCGCTTGGTGCGCAGCGTTAAGAGACGTAACCTTCATCCCTGGCAAGGCAATAGAAGTCCGCGAAGGCGAGGTCGATGTCACCCCTGAACGCAAACTTCATCGGTTCGGTTAAACCAAGCTCGCCATCGCAATGGCAGGTGCCACACGCGCGATTGCTTTGTCTGTCGATTGCGATGGTGAACCCGCCGATGGGAACGCAAGACGCCATGTCGACGGTTCCGGCAGCGTAGAATTCGAACTTCTCTTGTCCTTCGGCCGTGACCAGCAAAGCCGGACCTCTCCGGCCCAGACACTTAACAAGGACCGATCGAATGTCAGGGTGAATTTGATCAATCGTCAAGGGTTCCGGTGGCGTCCAATATGTTCCGGTTGGATCTTCGTACACCTCGCGCGAGTTATCGCTCGGCAGATTGCTCATAGCCGTCATCCTTCATCTTCAAGCGGCGACGTTCTTATTATGTTCCCGTTTCGTGATGAGTCAAGCGCAGCTTGAAAAGCGCTCGTTAGCTTGACAAATCCGAGCGCGAACCCGATTTTCCAGGAGCTTTTGGGAGGCAGGTTCTCGATGTGCAATCTGTATCGCATGGAAGATAGAGACTGGGTCCGTAAATGGGCGCAGGATGCTGAGAGCTTCATCAACCTGATGCCGGCCTATCAGATGAACCCTGACCAGATGGGGCCGATCGTCCGCAACACCGCCGACGGGCGCAAGCAGCTCGTGCATGCGCGGTGGGGTCTGCCGTCGCCGTTTTTCGTCATCAAAGAAGCCGCTGAAGCGCGGGCCAAGAAACTACGCGAGAAGGATAAGCCGGTCGACATGGACATGTTGATCCGCATGGAGCCGGATAGAGGCGTCACCAATGTCCGCAAGCTCACCTTGCCGCATTGGAAAAAGTGGTTCGGCGTCGAGAACCGTTGCATCGTACCCGTAACGAGTTTCGCGGAGCCTGATCCGGCAGGCAGGGGCGAGAACCCAGCCACTCCAAATGCCTGGTTCGCGCCGGATGAAACCAAACCTCTTATGTTCTTCGCCGGTATTCATGTTCCGAAGTGGCAGAGCGTGCGCAAAGTGAAAGACGGCCTCACGACTGACGACCTCTACGCTTTCCTCACGACCGAACCCAATGCCGTTGTCGAACCCATCCATCAGAAGGCAATGCCGGTCCTCCTTCTGACACAGGAGGAGGTCGAAGTTTGGATGCGCGCGCCATGGGAAGAGGCAAAGGCTCTCGCTCGGCCGCTGCCAGACGACGCTATCATGGTCACGTCGCGCGAACCCTAGCATCATCACCAAGGCCGGCGAACCTGCCGAGCCTTCACTCTTTTAGGCTATCTGCCCGGCCGCTTCAGAATATCGAGCGCCGCATAAGACTGGCGTTCACCGCCAGGATCAGGGCATGATTGTCCGCCAGTTCGATAATGGCCGTAAGGACTTCATCGGCGTCCCAGACGGCAGGGGCGGCCGATTGAAGCGCTACCCCTTTCTAAACCTTATCGGCTTCCGTCTCCGAAAAAATCGGCAGGGGTTATCATATGGCTCAACGGTAATTCGCTATAGGGACGTCGAGATGTTCTCGGATCACGCGGAAAAATCTTTGGATCACGCGCGGATTGAAGCCAAGAAAGACGATCACGGAGAGCCCTTGTAACAGGCTCGTCGGTTATTTCGATGTAAAGGCCCGTAAACTTGGCTCCCGCTACGTATCGGCCGACCTCTGACGGCTGTATCTCGAATATGGTTTTTGGGTCGCTCTCGTCAGTAAAGGATACGAAGGATGGGAGTCTCGTCGTTCCATGCAGCTTGAATGGATTTCGACCCGACACGTTGCGCAGCGTTGAGAAATCCGCATCCGTTAGCGACCCAATACTGTTTTTGATTCCGAATGTTGACAGTATGCCGTACTCGTAGACTTGGGCGAGGCTGGCCTTAGGAGGATGCTGGACCGGTAGAATATAAATTGTCCGTCTGCCGCCGAGATCAGCTATCAATGCTTCACCGTAGGTAACGGCATCTTGAACTGTCCCCCATCTCGGAAAGAATTGTTCGACAAGGTTGCACGTCAAGATGTGGTTGACAACTGCGTGTGGCCTGATCATGGGATTCACGAGCGGCACGCTTTTGATGATGGAGTGGTGGGGTGCGAAAACTGATTTAACAATTCTAGCGGTGCGGAGGAGAACAAGTTTAGTGACGCCCGAAGAGCGAACGATCCTCAAGTCCCTCGCCGACATGTGCGTTCAACACATGGACGATGTCGGGATGGGCTAGTTCACAAATCCATGACCGCCGGCGAAGGCGCGGTCGAAGTGCTGGCATCCTATGGATTAGCGAAGCCGGAACCATGGGGCGGGATCTGGACCGATGAGGGCTTGCGTTTTTGGACGAAGATTGACCTAGAATGATGATGGGGTGGTGGGGGGCAGCCCCTCCAGATGAGGTCGACAAAAATCGCGTAAAGATTGCTTTTGATCGTCTCCCATGTCTCTCTACGACGTCTTGCCGTGTGTCTATGGAGAAAACTTCGATGAGGACAGCTCTATCGCTCCTGATTCTCAGCGCCCTGATTGCGCAGGCATCCGTGGTCGCGGCTGGTTCCGCATCCCGTCCGACGTACTACGATGCGGTCGCAAAAGAACCAGACGTGGCGATAGAAGCGTGCCAGTTATCCATATTGGCTCGCGGTGGCTTCAACTCCCCCTCGTGCGTTAGGACGCTCTGGTTTATCCTGCTCGAGCAGCACAGGCTAAAGCAAACGGCGATTGACTCGACCGACAAAGCCAACTTCCAACGCATAGTCAACGAACTTGTCGCGGAGCGAAATCCTCACACTGTCAAAGCGGCGCTTCCGCAGGCTCGCGATGTGCAGAGCAATATTGATTATGTTGTAAGCAAAGCCCGCGATGCATTGAATGACGACGATGTTTCGTACTGTTTAGCGGAGATCCGCTATAGGCAACATTCCGAGAGTCCTTATTGCGACTACGCGCTCGCGCTGCTTAATCTCGCGCTTTTCAAGGCTGCAGATACGCCCAGAGTTACACTTGACAGAGCCGATATGGCCGCAGCACTAGGGCTGGGACTACCGTAATATACTGCGCCCGGTGAATCGCGAGGGGAGCGTTAACGCCCACTCCGCCGGGCTCCTGTGATGTCAAACTATCAGCGACGACACCCGAGAACTCCAATCGCGCCAATCAGAGATTGACTCTTTTTCAGATTGCATTTCTTATTGTCTCGCGCGACGCGCTAGTATTAGGCGAATGACTTGCGGGGGAGTTCTGTATGGACATCGTGACGATTGACCAAGTACTCGACCACATCAAGGTGGGTCGCAGCGAAGACGTTTTGCCGATACAGCAGGCGGTAAGAGAGTTTTTCAGCTCCTCTCCTGTTCCAGCAGGCGACTATAGCGGCGGGCTAGCGTATCAAATTTTCAATCAGTTGGTTGTGCAGAATCGTGATCTAGTATTCACCGCCAAGGCTGAAATGGGAACGCCGCATCTTGGCGGATTTGAGGTCGACTACAACATCGCAAAGATGTCGGAACAGGTAAAAATATCGCTGGACGGCTCGGTCACCGAGTACACGTTTGCTCAAGCGCTAATGCACGAGATCATCCATGCAGTAACCGCTGCCAGCGACGGCCCGAATTGGGGCATCCCGCCGAATCTGACGGACGAGAATTGGGATTATGTCGGGGACACCGTGCTCGCGGAGCAAACGATCTTCGAGGAAGCTAACTTACCTCACGCCCGCGCATCCTATCACTCGACACCGCGCATTGGTGAGTTGGAGAATCAGCTAGGCGTCCATCTCGGCGAGAGCCTGACGGGTGGAGCGCATGTTGGTTTGGTCTTGCTTGATGACTTGCCATCGAATGGCAATGTCATTGACACAACGTATCGCGGGGATGACGTCCTTCTGATCGGGATGTATGGCGACGATCAAATCACGGCCGGTGATGGCAATGATTGGTTGTACGGCGGCATAGGCATCGACACCTTGATCGGCGGTAACGGGGCCGATCATCTTTTTGGAAACGCGGACAACGACCATTTGTTTGCCGGAGAGAAAGTGGAGGATGCAGAGGCGCCTTTAGGATGGTCGATCGCCTATGACAACGCAAGCGATGTCCTGACCGGTGGCACTGGCGTGGATACCTACTATATCAGTGGAGCGGGGGATGATCTTGGTCGAATAATCGACTATGACGGCTTCTATCGCGAAGACTTTTTCAGGTATGTCGACGTTATCGATGATGTAGATCGACAAGGTGTCATTTACGACTCCTACGCTGAACCTGCTTTCACAATTGGCGATCGAGCAATGACGTTCACGTATATGCGCGACTGGAATGGCATGGCCCAGTACCAAACTGACGTCGATCCAGAAGACGAAGCCTGGTCGGGCTATACAGCAGTCGAGTTGGATCACGACGGTGTCCACTACCTCGCACTCACCATAAACGACGGGGTCGACGTGGCTTACGTGATCAAGAACTTTCAGAGCGGCGATTTTGGCCTCACTCTTGTCGCGTGAGCGAAGGTCTGAGGGCAGGGCTTCTTAAGTGATGCTGGTGCGAATGCGACGTCGTTGGAACTCGACCGAGGGCCAGGGAACCGCACGTCAGCGCTTTTTGCAAAAAAAATCCACGCGGCGTCGAGACCCCGTAACCGGTGTTCCGCTCCCAAGTTGTCCTCGCCGCCCTGATCTGTGATCGGCTTTCCATGGACAAGCAACGGGAGTTTCTCCATGGAGACTACATTGGAGTTTCTCACAACCAGGAAGTCTGGACGTGAGAGTCGCTGACATTGGCCTGATAAGGTCAAGGCACAGATCGTATCGGAAAGTCTTCGGCCCGGTGCGAAGGTGAATGAAGTTGCCGAACGCTTTGGATTGCGGGCGAACCGTCTGTCGACTTGGCGGACGATGGCTCGGCAGGGCAAGCTTACTCTGCCTGCACCTGAGGATGCGGTGGAGTTCGCAGCGGTGATCGTCGAACAACCTGTTTTAGACCCGCCGATCAAGAAAGCCAGCCGTCCCGAGATCATTGTCGGGTCCGTGATCATCCGCCTGGAGGAAGGCGCATCTGCCGCCCGGATCGCCGCCGTCGCGCGTGCCTGCGCGGTCCCAGCATGATCTTTCCGTCGAACCGGGTTAGGATCATGGTGGCCACCGAGCCCGTCGATTTCCGTAAGGACCATGATGGATTGGCGGCGCTGGTCAAGAACGAGCTGCATAAGGACCCTTTTACTGGAACGGTCTTCGTCTTTCGGTCACGAAAGGCAGACCGACTGAAGTTGATCTACTGGGATGGCAGCGGTCTGGTGATGGCCTACAAGCGGCTGGAAGAACACACATTCACCTGGCCGGGCTTCAAGGATGGCTTGATGACACTTGGTGACGCGCAGTTCGAGGCGTTGTTTGCAGGCCTCGACTGGCGTCGGGTTCGTTCCTTAGAGGCGAGGCCGCCGGACGCTATCGAATAGATGCGGCATGATGACCCGGGCGGTGGATTCTTCGGGCGGAGGGTAACGGGGTTTGATAGATTTTAGGCGTGTTGGACGCCGCCGATCTTCCAGACGACATTGCTGCGCCGAAGGCGATGCTGATCGCGGCGCAGCTTCGTGAAGTTCGCAAAGATGACCGGATCGAGCGTCTGGAGAAGCTGGTCGCGGCTTTCAAGCAGGCAGCCTTCGGCGTAAATCCGAGAAGACCGATCCCGAGCAATTCGATCTCGCATTGGAGGACCTGGAAACGGCCATTGCTGCCATCCATGCCGAAGATGAAGCCGATAGCCCCTCTGGGAAGCCGCAGCCTAAACCCCGTGCCACCAACTGCGGTTCTCTTCCCGCTCATCTTCCTCGCGTGGAGGAGATTATCGAACCGGAAAGCCTGATCTGCGCCTGTGGCGGTGGCCTGCATTGCATTGGCGAGGATGTCTTCGAGCGGCTGGATGTCATTCCGGCGCAATTCCGCGTCATCGTCACGCGTCGTCCCAAACATGCCTGCCGTGCCTGCACTGACGGTGTTGCCCAGGCTCCAGCACCGACAGGCCCAGATGATGAGCCGACAGGGCATCGACCTTGACCGATCCACTCTCGCCGATTGGGTCGGTCGGGCAGCATTCGAACTACGCTCGGTCTTCGACGCCCTGATCGCCAATTTGAAGCGGTCGTTTTCGGCCCGTATGTCTGACGCGCCAGATGATCGTTGTGTGTTCGTCTCTCAAAGTCCTGCTGTCGATGTTTTCGACCTTTCGCGCAAGGCTCCAAGTCCCATGAACTCTCCTAACCTCATTAGATTGAGCGCATGCGAGCGCTGATCAGAGGATCGGCGAGCCACCTCCGCTACCGCTGCATGAAGACCTGCGTCATAACATTTCCAGGCGGATTCGGTGTCCGAATTCGCCTGGATGTCGGCAAGTAAATTCGACAGCGGTTGCTGCGGAGAGGGGACGTCTTCGCTGGCGGTCTTTGCGGCGATCGATGCGTCTTCCTCGAAATACACCTCGTCAAACGTCCCGTTGGCGAAACTGATGAAGTGCCGGCCAACTCGACCATCTGGTGCCACAGCGCCACTCGCAATGAACAACGAGCTGTAGTCACGCACATTGAATGGGTTGAAGTGTGTTCCATAGACGTTGAAAGGGAGGAAACGCGTTTCGCCCGTTTTCACATCAACCAAGGCGGCCGACTTGCACGTGTCGATCGCATCGCATGGCCAGAAGGTGAGTACGTAATGCCCGGCGAATTCACCGGATTGAGAAAAGATTCCGCGATTCTTGTTCGATAAAGTTTAGCCTCTTCGGTCGTGAACGAAGGATCGGCGTACTTCCCAATATAACGGCGCTAGTGGCTGGCAAGACACGAACCATCGCAACGTGTCATGACATCGGAGATTGCGGCGTTGAGACCGCCCCGGCGGGCGGAAGTGTGGAAGGTGGCGGCTGCCCGTTACCTGGCGTGTGTTCCACCTGTTTCACCATCCGCCCGTAGTAGAGGGTTTGCGACACGAACAGAGCTATCATCGCAGCCACCACGTTCAGCAAACCAATGATCAATATGTAATCGAGAGCGAGTGGTACCCTGAGATCGAAGCGCAGCCTTATTATTGCATAGAAGCTCGCGGTCGATAGCGCGACCGCAATCATGGCAAAGATGTACGCGGTGGAGACGCCTGGCGTCTTTGCCTCACCATGAGCGAGATAGTGGAGCAGCACAACACAGATCGCAACGGAGATAATCGAGTGCACGATGTTGTACGGGAGCCATCCTCCAAAGATTTTGAGTGGCGATGACGTCAGCGCTGGATTGTAGATACCGTAATCTGAGATCAGCTGTGCATAATCGAAGGCAACAACGAACAGCATGATCATCAGGAGCTTACCTGCGTGTTTCTCTACAAGGGCCCGAACGGTAGCACCCGCTGAAGTTACTCCCGGTTGGAGCGCCAGAAAAAGAATGATAGAGGCCAGTAGCACCGGGAAGCACTGGGCGATGACGTATATGCTGGCAGTCCTCAAGGCTTCGTTTCCGTCTGGCCAGAACTTCAATGGCTCTGACCCATTGAGAGCGTCTACGATTGGCGCAAGCATGGGGACGGCGAAGCAAAGCATTGATAAGACGATTACCGAAATAAGCCCGGCAAGTATGAATGCTCGGAAAGGGTTCGGCTTTGTTGGAAGCTCTACTCCAAGTCGAGAGGCAAGGGTTCGTAGTGCAGCGCCTCCGTTTTTTCGGACAGCGGCAATCGCCATGACGTAAACCATCTCACGGAAGAGGGCCATCGCTTCCGATGATGACTTGCTCTGCAGGTTCGCGAAGGAATTCGACCGACGCTTCAGCTCCGCATCGTAGAACGATAGATCCGCGGTGTCGCGGATGGAGTTCTCCCACGCCGGGCTGGCCCACCGTTCGATCTCCTTCAATCTCTGTGTATCGTTGGATAGCTTTGCCCATAGCTGGACCGAAATGTCAGTGGCGGTTGTCGCCACGATGCGGGGAACGCCAACGAGTTCATGGAATATGTCACGCTGGAGGTTCGCAATCTTTGCGAAACCTGGGATTGATTGATTAGTAAGGCCCATGAAAGCGGCGGCGATAAATAACGGATAAGGGACCGAGTCGATGTAAGCGTTCATCTTGTCGGCGGTCGTTGACTCCGTTGTGACGCGTAACCATCCGGTGATAATAGATGGTGAGATGAGGCATGCAACAACATACCCGAAAAAGGTTACGGCGAGAAACAGTAGGAGCGTCGCCAAGTATTTTTGGAAGCCTAAGAAGTGTCGCACGCGCAGGTTGGGCACCGCGCCGTACCAAGGCTTCAGATCGTCATCCTGATCGTTTAGCTCTCCGTATTTTCCCATTTGGAAGCACATCAAAAGTAATGCACCTACCCAAAACTGGAACGATGAGACCAGTCCCGACATCGTCGCGCCTCATCTGTTGGGACAAACACCATTGGGGCACGCTTGGGCAATTGCGGTTGCCAAAGGCCAAGGCGCAAATACTGCAGCAGTCGCAAACGTTGTGCTGAAAATGACAAAAGCCATTGCAAACTTAGCCATCAGTTGCCCTCCTGTTACTCAACATATATTAGCACGTGCAAATATGGAATCAATGGTATCTTGGCGCGCAAGCAGCCGTGACCCTGAAACCCATGCTGCCGAGGTAAAATCCTATCCTGGCGTGACGGGAAGTCGATTGGGACTTGAAGAGCGGTGAGGATCGATAGAATTCCTTCACAGCGATGCTGCAGAGCAGGCAAAAGAAGCGGCTGTCGCACCGGAGACAGCCGACGCGCAACCGCTGTGGGCAATCGCCTGGCGCACTAGAACTGCCTCTGGGATGCTGCGTCATCGAACAACACTCGAAGCAGCGCTCGCATCACAAGCAGAGCCGGGTTAGCGAGCGCTGCCTTGGAACTATTCCGCAGGTATATGGGGTCAAAGCTTCCATCCGCACATGCGGGCTTCTCCCGACATTTTGATGCATCGCTTTAACCCGCCAAAAACGAGCAGTGTCTATGGATGTCTCACGTACCGCGTGAGGTGAGCGTTGAGAGTTTTAACTCGTCGAGGTCTGTTGGCCTCATGTGCCGTCATTCCCTTCGCCGGGTGTCAATCCGGTGAGAAGGCGAAAGTGCGCTATCGGGTGATTGCGTCGTTTAAAGTGGACGGCCGTCGCATCGAGGCTTCCACAGTCATGGAAATTCATTATGCACGTGTGACCAACAGCCTGATCGGCGTGGGTGGAGCGACAAAACTCTACGGTGAGGCACTGATCGCTGATTTGCCCAATAAAGGAGCGCTATATATCCTTCCTGTGGAGCATCCTCCGCAGGCGAGTCTCGATACGGTTTACGAATACGGCATCCTCTCCACGTTTGGCATCCGAAACAGCATCGGTGGACTCAGTGATGCTGATTTCGATGCTCTTCGAAACGCTAGGGGACGCCCAGCTTTCAATCTTCGCAACACATCGAGACTGCCAGCTTTCGTCGCCTTCTCTAACGAAAAGAATCCGAAGACCATCTTTGAGGTTGCCCCTCATCGGGTAAGCGAGCACTTTCCAGGCGTGCGATTCACTCGAATTGAAATCGAGATCACAAACGATCCAATCACTAACCAGCTTAGAGAGAGGCTAGCCTGGCTGCGCACCCAGAAGCAGGTCTTTGAGCGTGACCCACGTGGTCAGCACAGACCGGAGAGTCAACGACCAATCGGATATCTTCTTACACGGGCACATTTTTTCGGGGATGGCAGCAGGTAAAAAGTCCACTGCTGCCTCATAGGAGCGATACCCGTTATGAATTCAGCGTCCGACACAGCTTGGCCAAGGTGTGAGCGAGACGGCGCTTACTGACACAGTTGGATCGGGCACGATCAGGATATGTTCAGCGGATGACAATCGCTCCGTGCCCGGTTTATCTTTTTAAGACTGAGAAGGCGGGCTTGCCGAAAGACGACCGTCAGATCATCATGCCGAATGTACTGGATCGACAGTTCGCGACAGCAAGATCGAACCAGAAGTGGGTGGCCGATTTTACTTTCTATGGACGGCCGAGGGCTGGCTATATTTATTTGCCGTCATTGAACCGCACCGGGTTTGCCGGAGGCCATTTGGTTTGAGTTATGCGGCCATGGCTGGTTCGTTCAGCATGGCGTAGTAGCGTTCTTCAGCTTCGGCTGGCGGTATGTTTCCGATGGGCTCCAGAAGTCGTCGGTGGTTGAACCAGTCGACCCATTCGAGAGTGGCGAATTCCACCGCTTCGAAGTTCCTCCATGGTCCGCGCCGATGAATGACCTCGGCCTTGTAGAGGCCGTTGATCGTTTCGGCGAGGGCATTGTCATAACTGTCGCCGACACTTCCGACAGAAGGCTCTATGCCAGCCTCGGCCAACCGCTCGGAGTAACGGATGGACACGTATTGAACGCCCCTGTCCGAATGGTGCACGAGCCCGCCGCCATGAACGGGACGCCGATCATGAAGTGCCTGTTCAAGGGCATCGAGGACAAAGCTCGCATGTGCCGTCCGGCTCGCCCGCCAGCCGACGATGCGTCGGGCAAAGACGTCGATCACAAAGGCCACGTAGACGAAACCCTGCCAGGTCGCGACATAGGTGAAGTCCGAAACCCACAGCCTGTTCGGCGCAGGGGCTTTGAACTGGCGGTTTACCCGGTCAAGCGGGCTTGGAGCCGTCTTGTCCGAGAACGTCGTGCGGATCGGCTTTCCTCGAATGACCCCTTGCAGGCTCATCGACCTCATAAGCCGGGCGACCGTGCAACGGGCGGCGTCGAAGCCCTCCCGCTGCAATTGTCGCCAGACCTTGCGAACGCCGTAGACCTGGAAGTTCTCATTGAATACCCGGCGGATCTCGATCTTCAGGCCGATAGCGCTGCGGGCGCGCATCGACAGGCGATCCACGTCTAGGCGCTTGGCAACGTTCTCGTTGTAGGTTGATGGGGCAATCGGCAAAAGCCTGCAGATCGGCTCGACCCCGAACACGCCACTGTGTTCGTCAATGAACGAGATCATCGTTTGAAGGGGCGGTCGAGCTCCGCCTGGGCGAAATAAGCAGACGCCTTGCGCAATATCTCGTTGGCTTGACGAAGCTCGCGGTTCTCATGCTCCAGAGCCTTCATCTTCTGGGCGACGTCACTCGGCAGGCCTGCTCGTTTGCCGCTATCGACCTCGGTCTTCTTTACCCACTCATGCAGCGTGGCTGCGGAGCAGCCTATCTTGGCCGCGATAGATGAAACGGCTGCCCACCGCGACGGGTGCTCTGCCTCGTGATCCAGCACCATACGGATGGCGCGTTGACGGACTTCAGGTGAAAACTTGTTCGTTGTCTTGCTCATATCGGCTCCACTTTCTCAGAAGTTGGAGCCTCCGGTAAACCCGGTGCGGTTCAGTCGATATTACAGAAGCAGTCGAAAACATGCGCAGACAGTCTCGGAATTAGGGACCTTACTGGGCTCAATGGTTTCAGCAATTTGCCACAACGAGACACGCGCTCGCCAATATCTCTGAAGGCGGTGAGACACGAGCTTAGGACCACTCCTGGATATTCGCCACAACTAGTCGAAACGCATTTAAACCAGTGACGACAGAATCGTCGGAAAGAATCACTTTCCGACGCGTCGTCGACCCAGCCGGCGCGACAGAAGTTACCTTTAGCGGGAAGGTCTTGCCGCGGTTCGTCGCTTCGCCCGGCTGACGCCTTAGACCCTTAGCCGGGCCAGGCTTTGGGAGCCGCTTTAGTGCTGCTGGAACGAGGCCAAATCCCGCCTCTGATACTAAACAGTATACTGATGGACCGCAGCGACGCAAAGGGAGAATTCAATATAGTAATCCAACCAATAAATAATGTTGACAACGATCCCGATTTTATACCAACCTCAAATTGAGGGGTGTAATTTTTATTTGTGGAGGTTGCCGTGGTCACTTGTACGACGGTGCGCACGCTATTATCGTGTGTTTTAATTTCAACGAATGTATCATGCTCTGTAGTTCCATCGACTGAAGATATAGTTGATCTGGATACTTCACTTATCAAAGCTGCGATCCATTGTGAAATGCGCGATGCTTTCATCGAGATGATGGTCTACGCCGTGGGTCGAGACGGGCAGGCGACAAACGTCGCCGCCGCAAATTCTTTAAGACGCGAGACAATTTCCAGGTACATTCCGCCTTCCTCTGATCCCGACATAGCTGCCGAACAAAGGGCGGCCTTTGAAGCTGAAGTCTATCGAACGTTTTTGAGCACGGGATACAAAAAACTTCATGATGACGAACTCAAATTCGCGATCGAGACATACACAAAGATCTACATCGGGTATCGGTTTCAATTTGATATCACGCGCCACGACAATGTTGGCGCTAGTATCTCAATCGCAAACGCCTTTACTCGCGGCACTTTGATGGCTCCTATTGGTGGGTCTGTTGACGGCAGCAGACAAGCGATCAACGACACTGCGCAGATGGATGTTGTCGGGCAACTATTGTCTGATCGTGCGAGGATCAGGGTATGTAACACCCTCAATGCGGGGAAACGACCGCCCAACTATTCGTATCCTATTGCCGGAAAACTTGGCCTTAAAAGGTACGCGAAGGAGTTCATTACAGATAATCAGTCGGGCAATTTGATTGGACAGTACTCCGATGCCTCCCTCCTGACGTCGGCTGATCAACCGCCACGACCATCGGAAAGCTGGTCACTTACCTTTAAGACAACTTTGAAAGGCGGATTAAATGACGCCGTTCTAGAGATTGACGATCTACGCAGCGGTACATCGGTGGGGGGAGCAAGCTTGAACCTGGCAAGTGAACGCATCGACATACACAAGCTTACGATAGTGATGCAGTTGCCACCCCAGAACGACGGATTGACAGTGGCCCAAAGGCGTAATCAAGCCGAGCGGAGTGAGGCGGCGGCCTCGTTAGCGGCGGAACTAAATCGTTTTGGGCATCCGACCTACCTGTACAGCAACCCGGGGATATTGAGCACACTTCAGGTTAGATAGAACGTTAAAGGAGCGTAGGATGTCTAAGAAGATGTCAATCGATGGCGTATTTGCCCATGTCCATGCGATTATCGATCAAGGTCGAGAAGAGGAGTTTCTCGAGGCTTGCAAAGCTCAGGGCTTTGAGACTTTAACAGGACCCGACGGCTTAATTGCTTTTACAAGGCAATTCCTCGCTGCTGCATCTACATTCGTGGAAACTCCAAACTTCAGTGATGTATTGAGCACGAGTTCGAAAGCGATACTCGGCAAGAGCCTCGGGACGAAAGCATCGAAGATTGACATCTGCGGATGCTGATCCGCCACGGATGAGTCTTTCGAAATAGCCGACGGAATTGGCAGCTCCACTTTGTGAGTCAGACGCGTTGTTGTTTATTATGCCCCCAGAAGTTGTTAAGACGCTTGCCAAGCGACGGCCTTTACTCTAAGAATAAGTATTGAGGATATCAAAGTACATCGTACGAAGAATGACGCTTCGCGAAACTAATGCGGAGCATCGGCGGTATAAAATAGAAGCGATAGCAGAGCAATCAGTATGTTGCTTTGTTTTTCCTTTCCGACGCATGCGCAATAAAGCGTCATCAGTTGCGCGATTATCGGACGATAATTTTAAAGGTTTGCGCTGTCTCTGAGCAGAGCAAAGGCGTGCGATGGAATGCACGGCACGCGCCCAGTACGCCCAAAGGCCGGTGGCCGCCGGTCATAATTGCCGCGCTTCGTTGATTCAGACTTGGCAAAGAGCGAAGGATGAACATCAGCGCATTCCTTCCGTAGCGTGGGAGCGTCATCGGATTCAACTGACCTGCCAGATATCGTTTCACTCTCTACCTGGGAGACCACGCAGATGCCATGGGCCAGTCTGACAATTTATTTATGGTGTTTGGTAGGGATCGTGATCAGCACTGTGCTGCCGATCCTCTGGGAATACGTAAGGACGCAATTTCCGCTACCTAAGACACTAGGTGGACAAAAGGGCATCGTTGTTGATCTCGCGGTCTGGCAAGTAATCAAGCCTTATGCCGCCTTGGGACTGGCTTCGGCTCTCACGGCGATCCTTCTTGTGGCATTTCTCGGTGACAGCATTGCAGATGCAAGGGCGGCGATCCTGGCGGGATATGCGTGGGATTCGACTTTGCAAAAACTGAAATAAACTTCGGAGGAGGGCCGACGATGCCAGAGGTAGTCGATAAAGCCATCATTTCAAATCGTGCAGCGCTAACCATAAAATATGGAGCGCTAGGGGTCGGCGCAATTTATTCAAAATTGCAGGATCTTGTCGAGCATGACAAAACACGTGGAATCTCCACTGCGATTTTCGACATCGATGATGCCACGGTTATGTCGGTTGTTGAAGGAAGTACGGTTGTTAACGAAAAGGACGAGCGCGGAGCGAAGACTGCCGTCGATGCTATTCAATCAGCGCATAATTGCGACTACATACTTTTGCTGGATGGGCCGGATGTCATTCCACACATCAACCTTACGCCGCCGGCGGGACTGAATGATGGTGACGCGGTTATCCCTAGTGATCTACCCTACGCCTCGCCAGCGGCTTTCAGCCGGCAGGTTAGCAGGTATCTTTCAGTCACGAGGGTAGTGGGCCGCCTACCGTCATCCGTGGGAGAGAGCGATCCACAGAAGCTTATTCAACTGATTGATCATGCAATTGGCCATGTCGCGGCATCTGCCGATAATTTTGCTTCACATTTCTCGATAAGTGCGGATGCATGGAAAGCTTCCACACAGCTTAGTTTGGTGAATGTGTTTGGAAGTCACAACGGTCTCTGCCTTTCGCCGCCTGATGGTCATAATGGAATTGACCCGTCCCTGTCCGGAACTGTCCATCTCATAAATTGCCATGGTGCGCAGGGCGACTGGAAATTCTACGGTCAGCAAGGCGATGTCTATCCAATAGCCATGGAGAGTTCGTTTGTCGGCGCGGCAGCGCTTCCCAAAGGGGCTTTGGTAGCAGCTGAGTGCTGTTACGGGGCGGAGCTCTACAATTACAGCCTACTCGGCGTTGCCATCCCCATGTGTCTCACCTACCTAAGTGCAGGCACGGCCGCCTACGTTGGATCAACGAACATTGCGTATGGACCGGCAGCTTCGAACGCGATGGCAGATCTCATATGCCAATATTTTCTCGAGAAGGCCTTAAAGGGCGCCTCAACGGGTCGAGCATTTCTCGAGGCTAGGCAGGCCTTTGTTCAAACCCAGGTTATGTCGACACCGCAAAACGCGAAGACACTCGCCCAGTTCAATCTGTATGGAGACCCTTCACTCGTCCCTGTTACTCCGACCGTCGAAGATGCAGGTGACATGACGCTCACCAAGTCAATGGCTGACACCCTTACACCTCGTGATGAATATCTGGAGCGTAAGGCCCGGAGGCTCGCGCTAGAAAGCAATGGGCGCTCGGTCGCAGCTCTTTCCACGAAGACGACTGCTAAGATTTCTGAACTCGAAACCAACAGCCTAGTAGCGGTATCGCGGTTTAAAGAGCTTGCGACAAAAATGGGCATGGATGGCGCGATAGAAGTTTATGGCGTCTCAGGAGGTGCCGAATTCCGTCGCGCCAACAAAGGAATGGAGGAGGATAGAAAAATAGCTGTCACAGTCCGAGAAGGACAACGCACACTAGGAAACGGGGCTGAAGCAAAGAATGTGGCTTCCTACAAGGTGGTCATCGGACATATACTGCGGGACGGCATCTTCCAGATTGACGAATGCGAAAGCAAGTGAGTGGATTTTGAACCCATCAGTGTGACTGGCGTCGTGTCTTTTGGATCCCTGGATAGCGGGTCGAAGAGCGAGAGGGACGGTGTTGTACTGCGTACGCAGGATGGAGAAAGCTACGTCTTGCGGCGTGCAGGTGCGCCGGCCTTCGGCGACCATTCGATGGATGACCTCGTCGGAAAGAAGATCAGGACGAACGGCTTGGCGAAGGGCTCGACCCTAATCGTCAAGGACTGGAAAATCCTCTAAACCTCGTCAGTTGACTGCGCAAAATGCAGATGCCGCGGCACACAAGTTGGGGCAATCGTGTCAGCTTGATTGATGAGAAGTTTCCGGCGACGCCATAACTGGGTTCATCCTGAAGTTGCGCCTGGTCAAAGTATAAAATACGTCATGAATAATACATCCATTGAACGAGCGCGAAGGTAAATAGATGTCTACATTTCCGCCTGATTATTTCCCGTAATATAGAACTATATGGATAAATACTCGTTGTTATTGCTTTCGAAAATCTAAAATATCAAACCTTTAGTCGCATTTTCGTTCGAGAACCGATTGACTGTCTTCATAAGATGTGATGATTATTTTCCCGGGCTGGATTAACGGAGGGATATTGCAATGGCAATAGTATTTCAGTCGCATGGGGGGAAAGCAGCAAAACATACTGTAGTTGCAGTGCAAAAAGCAGCGGTTCCAGCAGCGGGAGATGTTGCGGTCGATGAAGAGGCCGACTTTGGCTACTTCGTCCCGCCACTTGATGCCCCCGAGAATTATGTTGTCGAAGCTCCCGGCACTATCACCGAGCTCGATGAGCTTGGAAACTTGATGATACAGGTTGTCGCGGATCCAAACACAGCGGAAAGCCTTGATGAGGATTCCGGTTTGCCGCCGGTTCTAACCTATTGGGGGCAGTTTCTCGACCATGAACTGACGGCAAGAACCGATCGCGAAGGCGAAATTACGAACATGGTGGACGCGCATCCACCAGCAGCATCCTCAGAAGTTGAGGCCAAGCTCCGAAACGCCAGATCTCCGCGATTTGATCTCGACAGCGTTTATGGCGGTTCCGCTGTAGGTGCTGGCATAGGACCAGACGTTGCTAGGGTGATCTCTGGGTTAAGACACCCGCAATTTAGAGAGAAAATGCGGGTTGGAACGGCAGCACCCGGCACGAATCTTCCCGACGATCTCGATGAGCATCGAGATCTACCAAGATACGGCCAAGTGCAGCAGTCGGTCAGAGATGCCGCACTAGCGCTTGCCCAGGCAAGCCTGGAGCCGGACGATTTCCAAGCTTTCGCTCAATCGCTGCCGCAAAGGGCGATTATTGGAGACAATCGCAATGACGAGAACCTGGTAGTCGCGCAATTCCATCTCAGCTTCCTTCGATTCCACAACAAGGCGGTCGACTATCTAGCCTCGCACGGCACGGGATGGCTTCCTGACTTCAATGCGGCACAGGCACTTACTCGCCTTCACTATCAATGGCTGATCGTTGAAGGCTATCTAAAGGGCGTGTGCGATCCAGCGGTGGTGGACCGCGTTGTTAAAAGCCGTGCTTCCCACTTCTTTAAATTCCGAGCCGAATATGACGAACGGCGACAGAATACGCGTCTAGGAAATGCTTTGCCGCTCGAATTTTCGGCCGCAGGCTACCGTTTTGGCCATTCGATGGTACGGGCTTTGTATGATTACAATAAACACTTCGGTCGCCCAGGCGACAGCGCATTGCCGCATGCAACGCTTGATCTACTTTTCCGCTTCACCGGTGGGGGAGGCGCCATCAACGACGGTAAAAGAATTCCAAAAAACTGGATCATTGACTGGACGCGGTTTACCGGTGTCAGCCCGCTCGACGGTTCCGACGGAAACCCGTCACGACATGCCCGGAAGATAGATACGGAGCTCGCTCCTCCGCTGCGGGAAATGACGAAAGAGGGCAACGACCAGAACGATCAGAATTTGAAAGCTCTGTTCAAGAGCCTTGCCCGCAGAAATCTGCGGCGCGGGTACAATCTTAGATTGCCGACCGGGCAGGCTCTCCATAAGCATCTCAAGCAAAGTGGCGCGGTGCAGTCAGATCCGATAGCCGACGTTTCTGCAATCTTTGGCTCGAAGCCAGCGCTCAGAGATTTCCTTGCCAACAGTCAAGCAAAGCTCCATCAGCGTACGCCACTCTGGTTTTATATCCTTGCTGAGGCAGAAGCCGGCGGCGGAAATCGTTTGGGCGAAGTTGGTAGCTGTCTTGTCGCGCTAACCTTCATCGGGGTTCTGCTGAGTGACCCGGACTCTGCGCTCTCGCGTGGTTTCACGCCCGATCAAAGCCCGCTGAAGATGCCGGATGGATCGGCTATCGACTCAATCGCCAAATGGATGCGTTTCGCGGTTGTGATGCAGTAGTTTCGGAAAGCTTGCCGAGCTTCCTTGGCTCGGCAAGCTCGCGCACGCGATGCAGAGGTGTTTGTCGTTTTGTCGATAATTGGCTGAAATCTATGGGTGGATCCGATAACAATCTAGTCGTTATCTGGGATCGAGGCACGGCTGAGAAGAACGGCAAGACGCCATCTATATGGTCTCGTCTACTCGGGTTCTTCGAAGTGACGAGAAAGATCCTAAGCGCGATCATTATGCTGTGTGTCGCGGGGTTGATCGCCGCGGTGATCTACCAGAGTTTGACGCAATCGGTGATCGTAATCACTTCCGTTACGTTGCCAACATCGATCTCCGAGTCCGGTTATTCGCCGGAAGCATTCAGTCACCTTCTACGGGTCAGACTCCTCAAGTTCAAACTTGATGCCACTTCAAGCAAGGCCACTCCAGAGTTCAATTCGGAATACTCGGTACCGGATATTGCGGTTCTCGATGCCGGTATTTCACTCAGTACCATAACAAAATTAATCCGAGACGTGACGGGACTGGGTCAATTGAAGGAGCTGAATGTCGTAGTGTTCGGTGAAAATAGCGCACTTCGATACAGGATCGTTGTCACACACGGTGACGCTGTTGAGGTTCTTGAACCACCCAGGGCTATTGCCGGGATCGAGGGCTTGGTCGAACAAGCTGCCGAGCAAATTGAGATGTCGATCGATCCCTACATCGTGGCGTCGACCTATAGAAAGTCGAACCCAGCCAAGGCGAACCAAATTCTTGATCGAATTATCCTCGGCCCTCTGTCAAAAGAAAACGAACGACTTCGCGTATGGGCACACATACTCAAGAGCGAAATGCTTTTTGATAGACGAATGGACCTCGATGCGCTGCGCGAAACGGAAATTGCGATCTCACTTGATGATCGCAATGCGGTGGCTCACCTCAATCGCGGATCAACGTTGATTGCCTTAGGTCGAAACGTTGATGCACGCGAAGCTTTCAAAAAGAGCCTATCACTGGATCCTGAATACTCACTAGCGCACCTAGCATTCGCCAATGCGCTCGCGTCGGAACCGGAGCCGGACCTCGCAGCCGCGACTGAACACTATCGATTGGCGATCGAATACGATCCCTACGAGCCCCGCGCGCATTTTGCTCTTGCGAACCACCTTTCGAAGATCGAAGGAAGCGAGATTGAAGTGGTGATCGAACTCAAACGCGCAATTCTAACCAGTACGAGCTACCCGAGAGCCCACCTAGTCTTGGCAAACATATTACGATCTACAGATCTTCAAAGTGCGATCGAACATTATCAGATCTGTCTGGTGGAAGATAATGCCAATGTCGAATGCACACGAGCGTTGGAGACCGCAGAGGCTGAACTGACTGCACCATAGCGAACATAAGAGAGTTCATGCCGCTCGCTGAAGGAAAAGATGTATTCGCAACGACGCGTACCGGCAACACGATCATGAAAGACATGCTCCTTCAGCTTCATTTTAGGAAGAACGGGGACGGATATCCTTCAAAGCTCTAGCCGCACGAAACGATCGATTTGTTTCTGTTGGATCAGAGGTCCAAAGGGTAATCCAACTACAAGCTTTCGATTACTCGGCGTTCTACGGGGGGAGTTTCTGAAAGAAGCGATTGTCGAAGCCTGAGCCTCAAGCTTTGCATAGGCGGCAGTATTTGCTCACTTCTCCCCCGCAAGTAGAGCGTGTATAAAAGAGTCGATAACAACGATGCATTCAAAGATCGCATAGATGAATATTAACGTTCGACAGGCATCACGAAAAGATGGGAGCATGGCACTTTGGTGCCGACCCATAACCGAACTCCCCACGGCCTCGCTCGAAGTCCACTTCAATCTATGGAGAATTGCTGGCGACCAGGATTTTAAGGGAAAAGGCGGCCGCGTGGTTCGTGATTTCCTTGAGATCGGGGTGATGCTGACAAATCCACTCTCGGTAGATCAAGTAAACATCTTCCTGCCCACATTGGTGGCTGGGAAAGATATAGAAGATTGTTCAGCTAGGCTTGCAGACCCATCTGTGGCTCAGGGAATTTTCAATGAGCCTCTTGAGTGTACAAAAGTGTTCCGGCCTCCCCGGGTCGATCTGAAAAAGCCTGAGGGGATGTTCTGTCGGGTCCACGAGTTCATGCGCGAGGAGGGGGCTATTGATGGCTCGCAGCTTGATATTGCTCACGAGAATGGTGGGACGGTTCTTTCGATTAAACGAAGTGCCATAGAGTCTGTCTGCAACAATTTGAAAGACGGGGAGCGAGCGTACTTTCGACTTCGAGTATTTCTAAGTCGCAGCAACGGTCATTTCGTTCGGGTCATCTCGCCAGGCGATAAGAATTTCCAAAGCGGCTCAGAGGAGATCGAGTACATAGATTTCCGATTTAATGAACTGAGGACGCTTCCGGTCGCAATCGAACAACGCATGAATAAGGATGCGGGTCCGGTGAAAGTGCCGATTACCCTGATAGCTTTCCTTACCGCTTTCCCAATTAATTCTGACCTTGCTGCGAGCAGCATCCAATGGCACAAAAACCGACTTCTTGAATCTCAGCCTTGGTCAGACTACGTGGACAGCGGCGTGCCAGAAGGTATGGTTGTCTACCATTGGAAAAGGACGGCCGAACCCGGCAAGTCCCTTTTGGACTTTTCCTCGTTCGTGAAGCTTCAAACTCGACGTACCGGCCGTCGAACGGTCGCGATCTATCTTCTGGTGGCTTTTTTGTTTGGCCTTGTGGGCAACCTCACCGCAGCCGGTTTAATATCGCTCGCAATCTTCATATATGAGAGCTTGAGCCAACACGGCTAAGCCCATTGAAAGACAGTCGTTTGAAAACGCAACTTATCAAGCATCCGGATAAATCAACCGTGCAGGTCATGCCGCGACGATTGCTCGGTTCAACAAACCAGCTTCTGCCCAATGAGGAGGAGGTGCTCCAATTCCTGTTGCCGCTCTCTGCCGACTATCCTGGCATCGAAAGTTGGTTCAAAGATAAGGTTGTTCCGGGGCTACGGAAGGAGGAACGCTACATTCATCGGGTGGAGCGGGATGGCCACCTGATCGGCGTCGGAATAGCGAAGAACAGTGCGACAGAAAAAAAGATTTGCACCGTAAGGGTGCTACCAGCGCATTTTGGTCGCGGGGCCGGAGTTCGAATCTTCGATAATCTCTTGCGTTGGCTGGATGATGACCGGCCTCATCTGACCGTCAGCGAGGGCAAGCTCCCAGCTTTCGAGCGCATCTTTGATTACTACGGCTTCAGTGAGACGTCCCAGAGAAGCGGTCTCTATGTGCCTGGACGTTTCGAGTTCGGATTTAACGAGAATGCGTGGCCTGCCGAAAAAAGCGATGATGGCCAGCGTCGCTAGGCGAGGGAAAAATATAGATCATCGGCTATGTCGTCGCCTTTGCTGTTGAGCACTCTCAGCGGTATCGAGAGGTCGCGATGATACGCGAGGCAGGTTTCGCGCGTTAAGCAAACTTCCTGGGCAATTCCATCCAACGTTTCCGTCTCGACGCCTGACGTGCGCTCAGTTCGTCTTTTTTGGATTGTTTCTGGGTCTGCTTCGATAAGGATTATCATCGCTGGGGCAATTTCAGCTATGAAGTTGCTTGGCAGTTGATAGAGGCCTGTGGCTAGCCGTATGACACAGTGGCCATCCAGAATAATCCGACGGGGTTCGCTTTCCCGAATGTCGCGGAGCCGTTCAATTATCTCGACTTGGGTAGCATAGACCTGGTCAGCGGTGCGAGAAGTAGCCAACCTGCCCCGATCTATAAGCTGGCTCGCCGTGATATGACGGAAGTTGGGGCGGCGCTGCGCCAGATTGGCGCAGGCTGTCGTTTTGCCTACCCCAGAGACGCCGAACACCACGGTGAGGTCCGGCCGCAACATTCTACCAGGCAAGCTCTAACTGACGGGTATCGTTGTTTTTAAGACGGTCGTGGTTCATGTACATGTATGACTGTGGTGGCGTAAAGTTGTCGAGGATATCCGATGGGTCGACGTATGCCTCGTAAGCCCGGACTTCGCCAATTTTCAACGCATAGCCAACATTGCGGCCTTCGAAGTAGCTATCGAAAAACTGCTTGGAAATCCCTGAACCAGTGCTTGTTTCTTCCCACAAGTCATCCGGTCGGTTTTCGATTATGCAGTCGATGTCGAACTCACCGACAATTTTTCCAATCGGCATCGTGCAATAAACAACAACGGTTGTTACGTCTTTTCTGGCAAAGACTTTTCTCCGAAACTCGTATGTCTTCAGCCCGCTGAATATATTTGCAACGTGTTCAGGGTTAATTGATAATAATACTTTCATTTATCTTCCCCATCTTCACGATTTCGTCAAAGGCCTCTTTCGTCAGAGGCTTCAAGTCCCAGCGCGGTTGCACAGGGACCCCGACTTCATCGATCATCTTTCCCCTGGTGATACGTTTGTTGAAGGCGACATTGTAGGTCATCTTCGCGGTGTAGAGTCGGCCATAAGCCGCGAACATATGCCTCAACTCGGCTTCGTCGAAAACGCTGTGGGGCTTGCAATAGTGCAGAAAGTCATCGATCGATGCGAAGTCTTTCTTGCTGTGTGTCTCTTCCACAACGCAAACTGACGTCGCAACAGAGCGGTAGTGTGCCGGGCCCTTCTTGTCAGAAGTCCTGTAGATCAGGACGGCATCGCCCTTTTTCATCCGCGTGAGTGAAAGCTTGCCGATGTAGATTTTATGGATGGTGTTGGTGTGCGAAACGTCCTGAACGATCTCTTGTGGCTCATTATTCAAAATTGAATCTGGAAGAAGGCGGGTGTGATATTCGGGGTAAACCGCAAGAAGCCACCGGTTCTTGCCTGAAAAATCCATGAACGGGTAACGGGCGAGAATGTCCGCTGCATGATCCGTCAAGGAACGAGTCAAGACGTGCTCCACCCCATTGTCTGTTGTCTTCGTTCCGTGCTCAACGAACCCATAGCGTTTGAAGAGCTTTATGAACTGCTTGTGAACTTCGAAAACAGTGACGTAGATACCTGTCGCATGTTTATCGAGCGCGGTATCAAAGATCTTCTTGATGACGCGTTCACCGAGTTTCGTGCCTTTCCCGTTTATTTTGAGCGTACCCACTTTCATCCAGTCCCCTGGCGGTAGAGGGGGCTCTACGTCGGTGACAGGACCGTTTTCCATTTTAAGGTAGATCATGCCGCTGAGTTCGTTCCCGTCATCAACGACGTAAACGTCATCCTCAGCCTTGCTTGCGAACCATTTCGGAAACTCGGCGTAGCCTTCTTTGAGCGAGTCAAAGAACGGGTCGTCCAAAGACAGGTTTTTGAACTTAGTGAGTCTGAGCTTTCGTCCCACGCGCTCCCCCATGAGCGAATCTGCGCCACTTCTGGGTGAGCTTAGCTTAAACTTCGCCAACGTCTACATTCCCGTGTAGACGTTATTTCGTCGCATCTCAAGGTTTGAGGCGGGTTATAAATCTCACTCAAATGTCAGTGACGAGGCCCGGTCAAACCGAGATTTGTATTGCTCGCCTCCGTAGCCGAGCGAGTAGCAAATGCCCGGTGTCGTGTCGGACATGAAATCTCGAAACCTATAGAAGGGCCCGTGGATCCACATAGTCGGATTTGGGCACCAGATGAGATCGGAGAGGTCGGAAGCGAAGGCTACGTTCATAATGTCTAGCCAAGTCGAAGCTCTGCTTTAAAGGCGCATGACGCGTAAGAACGACCGCCTGTCCTGGCACTAAGTTCAAAACGGTGCGTCCACGGCTTTTTTCACGAGATCGGCGGAATTGTTACACGCTACACTTCGTTCAATCTCACACTTCCGGATGAAGCCCGCGCAATCACAGATGTCGTCGACAAGGATCGATCCGCGCGAGAGCCTGATTTCAGTCTTGACGGACTTCCGTCACAAGACGGCATCATGCGATTTAAGCGAGCCATCGCCTCGTTGAAGAGGTTCAGCCCGGGTGGTGTGATTAACATTGACCCCAAGAGAGTCATCGCAACCAGGGTCGCCGACAGGTATGAAGTGCTTCCTCAGGAGGCAGGATGCTCCAACTGTTGCAGGACGGCTCGCTTGCCGACAGGGGACTGACCTTTGCAGTGATGAGGCCGTTTGCCCGCTATCCAGCTGGTCTCGCCGGGTCGCATTCGGTGACTTTCCAGTTTCCGGAGGGTATGAAATTGCCGGAAGGAAAACCGGGGCATTCGAAAGTGCTTGTGGGAAGGCGGATATGTCGCCGATATTGAGCCGTGGCGTTCTCCGGCCGTGAGCAAGAACGCATTTGCACGACTGGCCGGGTGGAGGGGGCTATTCTATCTCGCCGCCCAGTTTCCAGCTATCGCCGGACGGGCACGCCACGCCCTTAAAACGAGTGATACCATCGAGTGATTGCCGACTCGTGACGAAAGCGCGACATTCGTCCGCTCCATCATTGCTAGCGTCAATTTGCTCGACAACTCCCGCGCTGCCGGTCGACGGGTTGGCCCAGGCAAGCGCAGTGGCACCGACTTGACCTCGGCCGACGGTATCCGCAATCACTGCCTGATCGGTCACCGCAGGCGCGATGTGCGAAACGGCTGTCTGGGCGAGGGGAGCTTCAAGTGGCTCCGTATGAGAGCAGGCTGCCAACGCTGCGACAATCATCGCCGAGATAGGGTACTTTGAAATCATGGTTCGGGTAGACCGCGTCGCAGCATGTATTGCAAGTTACGAATGGTTCACATTACGGAGAGCTTGGAGTGATCAGTTAGCATCGCAGGCAAATATGCCTATGTTTGACTGCCCTCGGCTGGGCGACCGATCTCCCCTCATAGGAAGGCCATCGATCATACTTTAGATACCGAGGTTGAAATTAACGAGGCGTCCCAGGACGATGACGCTTGGCCTCCTGGAGATAACTTAGGGTTTCTTGCTCCCGCTTGCGGGAATTGCCGCAGAACCAGTTCCTTCAGCTGATCGTCGAAGGGACATACAAACCATCGTTCGTTGATCATACCAGCGACCCAGATAGGCCAGATCGAAGAAGGCATCGACAGGCCACAGGACGCAAATTTTGACGCCGTTGATGATCTTTAGAATTCTGGCCACACCAACCCGCACTCCTGAGAGGTGTCCTGAACTTTATATTGGCGGCCTTGACGCTGCGAAAGAATGAATGCCGGAGACGCTTCCGCCGACAGCAATGTCGCGCAGAGAATTCCGCTCTCGTAAGCACCGCAATCCACATTGATGCGGTTGACATGTATCTCAGGCATCCGAGATGCGGTGATCGTATGGCCATGTACGACCACTTTCCGTAGACGGTCCTTATGGGCGATCAGAGATTTGCTATCCCATCTCAGCTTATAGGGGTCCTGTTGGTCCATTGCCACGCCCGGAACAATACCTGCATGAACCAAAACGTATTCCGGTAGGTCGACGTATGGGACAGCTTCCCCCATGATTGCAACATGGGATGGATATTCGCTTTTGAAGCGGTCCGCGAGTTCGTCGCGAAGGTACATAAAATTATCGTCACCGCAGAAGTCGTATCCGGCGTAGCCATACGAAGTCACCGTGCTCAGGCCGCCGTTCCAGCACCAGCCTCGCGATAACGTGCTGCCACCGTCGAGGAACCTCAGCATCAGATCCTCGTGGTTGCCCATAATTAGCTTGGAATCCGGATTTCTTTTAAGTTCGCTTGCAACCATATCCAGGCACTGCCTCGAATCCGGGCCGCGGTCGATTATGTCGCCGAGGAAGACGATACGTGTCTCGGGATGGTTCGCGTGAATATGGATGAGAAGATGCTCGAGCAGGTCAGCGCGGCCGTGAACGTCTCCGATGGCAATAGTGTCCATGAATTCCCCTTTGAATGAAGAAGTCATAGCGGGGAGAGATGACGCTCGAGTTGAGGGAATGGATCGATTTTTAGGCTTCTGCCGACCCTTTGGCGTTCTTCTCGCCAGCGCTGTTATTACGTCGAGTGTCCGTCTATAGTGGCGCTTCATCGCCAACTGACGTCCTGAGCCAATCCTGAAAGCGGAAAATCGATGGCAACGGTTACCGGCGGAGCGAAGATCGTCGGGGAGATTACCCTGTCGCCGAATATTGTAGCCGTGGCGGGTGCCGTTTCCGACACGTATGGACTTGTTGCCGGCGCGCCCGGACGCCAAGCTCAATATAGAGGAACTTCGGAGGCCGCAATGCGCTTCAAAACAAATGAACTCACGGTGTCCGAGGGGATATCTAGGGGAGGCGACCGGGTTCGACCCGAACAATGTGATTGAGATCTAGCACCTCGAGTACTGACGAGCCGTGGCGAAAAAATTGGAACCGGAGGGCATGCTTGTTTTGACAATAAGCTCGACATATTCGCGAAGGGTCTTGAAGGTGACTACAGTCGACATGCGTTTTTCCAGTGGGGGTTCTAAGTTGGGAAGCACGCTTTTCGTTTGGCCATCAATCTGAATGGCTAGTCACGCGTGATTGCCAGTTCAGGATGCGAGTCTCAACTGACCGCCAGACTACAACTCGGTCCGCCGCTTTACCCAATTCTATCGTTCGATCTACCGATCGGAACGTTTTAGACCTACGGCTAGATTGGTGTCGACCGCGTGCTGCAGAGCGTCATACACTTGGTTCAGTTGACGTCCTTTGAATGCTGGCACCGCGGAACGCAGCGCGCTCCAGCTGTGTTGGACAATCTTCGGGCCGCCGCGGTGTAGCTTCAGGTACTCCATTTCTCGGCCAACGTCTGCGCCGTTAGCGTAATTGAACCTTACGAGAGCCAAGTCGTCGTCGTAGCGAGCGAACGCTATGTCAGAGATGGTTACCTCAGGAACCTCCAGCTCGGCTCGAGATACAAAGGATGTCCAGTCGCGTCCCTGGAAAAGCTCATCCAAACCCGTTGCGATGTCAGTAGAGGCTTTGGGGCTCCACAGTGCCATGTTGTCGAATGCCTGAATGTAACCGACAACGCCGTCGCGAATAATCTCGAGGGACCTCTCGTCTTCCCCGAGCTCTTGTGCGCGATAACGGAGCAAGCCCTCCGCGGTGTCCAACTCCTCAGTGGCGTCGAATATTTCGATCTCATCGTCAAACGTGATAGATTTTCGGACGCCCCATTCGACGTAGCCGTCTGTTGGCCGATCCTCGGCCTCCGGGAAAATGATCTCATAGCAGTTGTAGGACCGTCTACCTGCTGGCATACGACGTGCCCCGAAAATCGCCCGGCTTGGAGCAATTGACGGCAGCGCCTCGGTGATGGCCATCGACAGTGTCGGGGCGGACACCAGCCGGTTCCCTTCGTCGTATTTAGCGAAGAAGTCCAATCCAAATACGCACAGGTCGGGGTCTGCCATGAGGGGTTCGAGGTCGTCGTAAGCGTGCATCTTGGCGGCTGCGGTCATGAGAGGGTTTCCTTTTTGTCGGTCTAACAAAATGGTCAGGTCAATTTTGACGCACTGCAAGTGAAATCTTTCCTCGTCAAATTTCCCTAAACGGGCTTAAAGGTCCGCTGGGACAGCTCTTTGATTCAATAGCTCCTGCCGCAGATCGAGCTGTTCGAGCCCGAGGTATATCACACCTCAATACGGCTTCTCGCCCGGTAGCAGCTCGGCTGACTGCCCCGCGTTGCATCTCAATCGGGTCGGAATTTCGCTGGCAGTTCGCTGGTGATCTGGCGCGGAGTTCCTTCTCCTTCTCTTTGACGACATTGGTATAACCTTCAGGCGTCGTAGTCAGTGAACCGGGGCTGCGAGGATCGTCCGCGCTTAGCGGATCTTCACCTCTGAAACGTGAAGCGTTTTCGAGACGGAATTGCCAAACGCAGGCCACCTCTTTCGTTCCGCGAGAGTCCAATCACAGAACGACCGATCCTCTGACAGTTAGCGCATTTCGCAAAAGACGCTCGTCATCTCTGGCGGGCGGGAACAGTCTGAGCGTTCTGCCCTTGTGCCGTTAACCGTTGTTCCGCGGAAACCCCGCGCGACGTACTATACCCCAGTCGAATATCGGCAGCCTCGCGCGCAACGATACAGGCCATCTGTCGTACACGCACGCGCTTTTAAGAAACCAATCGGTGGGTCTTCGGTTTAGCGACCGTTGTGATCTTCTTTCAATCCACGAAAGTCGGCGCGGGTGGCGCGAACCAGAAAGGCATTTCTTGCCGCCAACGATGAGAAGGTAGGCCAAGGACTAGCGGGGATCTTGCTGGATACAAGACGGCCATTCAGTCCGATTAAAACAAGCAAACGGGATCGCTGCGACCGAACGTTTCCGGCCGTGCATCTCTATTGTGGCACCTGAGTATTCCTTTTGGGACACGAAACCGCCCTTTTGGGCCACACCAGACTTACTTATCACACTCTCCAGCAAATCAGCCCGTCCATGGATGTCTCCGATTGCGATTGTGTCCATGCACTACTCCTTGGATGAGGGAGTACTAACCGGGAGAGATGACGCCACGGTTGAAGCGACGTAGCAAATTTTAGGTTTTCATGAGCGATTCAAACGGCTCTACTATGTCCAGGCAGATATTGGAGACCCACGCTGCCATTATTTGTTTCAGGAGCCCTATGAACGACCAGTGGCTGCTCGAAGCTGCTAATCAGTTGATGGCGAAATAAGGTGCATAACGGCGACAAGTGCGTACAAGGTCGACTGTGCCGTCCTCGTTCAGTGCGACTCTGTATAGCGCGCGAGCGAGTTCGTCGTCTGAAAGCGCTTCAGCAACGGCTACCAAATCACGCGCCAACGTACGGAGGGCCAAAGCGTTGATCCGGGGAGAAAAGTGACTGCGGACTTCGAAGTACGTCTCGAAGTGCTCCAAGTCCCGATCGTCGGCCTGTTGCCGTTCAGCCGTCGAATTGTGGTAGACGGCATCCGCATCTTCCAGAATTTGGCCGTCCCATTCGCAGTACTGGTCATATCTAGAACCCTCATTGAGGTCCAAGGCTTCCTCGTCGTAGCCTTGGCTCAGCAGCTCATCGTTGAGGGTCGACCATGCTGCCTTACACATCGCGATGGCTACTTCTAACGCATTTGCACGTGAGGGATGCGACAGCAATGCCGCCAGAGTGGTTGGGCTCCCGGTAAGGCTGGCCTGAATGTCCATGGAGACTCCTGTCTTTCTTTGAATATCATGGTCATGCCATCGGCCATTCCAGGCAACCAATATTCGATTGCCGGCGTTGCAAGGGCGGCTTGATCTCGCCGGCTTATCGATGAGCTGCTTCGCAACGGCGAATTCGATCCGCTTGCTATGGCTACCAAAAAACAGGCTCCGAAGGTTCGCGACTAAATCTAGTGCCGCGACGCGCGTGCCTGATCGTTGCGCTTGTATGTGCTTCGATGCGCGTAGACGCGAAACATGAAAGCATCGACAGCGGAGCGTGCCGCCATCAATGCCTCATCACGTGCCAGCTTCGCATCGCTCATCAAAATCTTCACCCCATTGTCATGTTCTGGATCCGCTGCGACACCGAATGCGACCATCGACTGGGCCGTGAGCAACGCTCCTAGCGCGGCGCTCTCCGGACGAAGGTTGGGCTGCCGCGTAACAAAAGTCACCGCTGAGGATACGCCTTCGCCCCCAGCTGTCGGCTCTACATACGCACCTTCGATGAGCTCGCTACCTGAGGCGAGAGTGAGGTTTCGTGCCCTCAAATCGAGGAACATCGGTCCCCGTCTGATGTCGAGCCAAGGAGTGGCGCAATCCGGCAGCTCGTCGTCAATGTCGGTGACGAGATAGCCCCTTCGTTGCCATCGGAACGTTAGCTGGGACAAGATACGGGCTATCTGAATTCGGCCGTCGAAATCCTTGTTACTCATCGGACCGTACTCCAATCTTTGGAGACGGCTGTGGGCTTCTGAAAACCCATCGCCCATAACCTTTCGCAAGTCCGCGGCCTCTTGCGCGATAATACCCGCACGCGTTTCGTAATGACGTGAAAGCTGTCTGAACCAGAAGGGATGGATGTCGGTGTCGATGCGCATACTTAGTCTCCGTGAACAGCCAATGGTCAGCGCCGGCGCCGCGGGTGACAACTGTTTTCTGGGAATTTGATGGGAGGGCAATCCAGCAATGGAGAAGCCGGCCAACGATGGGCCGACGCTTGCGGAGTGTCGGTTTTGGGGTAGGCAACGGCGACCGGCGCCCAAGCCATCGATCTGGTACATTGTGTAACAAGATCAACGGACCGTTTGAGGCCGATGTCTTTTAGACAAATCTATTGGAGTAGGACGGCCAAATTTGGGTCTCTAGGGACACAACAAGCGTACCAGAATCACCGTCGCTTGCGCACATCTACGTGCGAAGTTTGTGCGATATGCGAACAAATATCAAATAACGCACAAAAGCCTTGCGGATGAAGTGGCTCTCGCCTTATCCCTATCCTCGGGGGGGCACGAGGCGGCCTCATCCGGCAAGGAGAAATCCCGCATGGACAAGACAATCAGGAGTGCGGCGGAAGCCATCTCCGAAATCGGCGATGGCGCCACCGTCATGATCGGTGGTTTCGGCGGCTCCGGCGCGCCGATCGAACTCATTCACGCCCTGATCGACAAGGGACCGAAGGGCCTTACGGTCATCAACAACAATGCCGGTAATGGCCGGATCGGCATCGCCGCCATGATCGATGCAGGCATGGTGCGGAAGATGATTTGCTCCTTTCCGCGCTCATCCGACCCGCGTGCCTTCACCGACAGGTACCTTGCCGGGCAAATCGAACTGGAGCTGGTGCCGCAGGGCACGCTCGCCGAGCGCATCCGCGCCGGCGGGGCTGGCATTCCTGCTTTCTACACTCCAACGGGCTACGGGACGGAGCTTGCAGACGGCAAGGTCATCGCCGAGTTCGATGGCCGCCATTATGTGCAGGAGCGCTGGCTGAAGGCCGATTTCGCGATCGTCAAGGCGCAAGTCGGCGATGTCCACGGCAACCTGACCTACAACAAGGCCGGCCGCAACTTCAACCCGCTGATGTGCATGGCCGCTGCCAAGACGATCGCGCAGGTCTCCACCATCGTGGCGGCCGGAGGCATCGATCCCGAGCATGTCGTCACACCCGGCATCTTTGTCGACCGCCTCGTCCAGATCGCCAATCCGCAACAGGAAGAAGAGCTCATTCGAGCCGGGGTGGCCTACATATGACCGTCAACACCAGAGAAGATATCAAGCTCTCAAACGCCCAGATCGCCTGGCGGGCGGCGCAGGACATCGCCGATGGCGCCTATGTGAACCTCGGCATTGGCTTTCCGGAAATGGTTGCCCGCTATCAGCCGCCGGGCCGGCAGGCGATCTTCCACACGGAAAACGGCATCCTCAATTTCGGTGAGGCGCCACCTTCAGGTGAGGAGGACTGGGACCTTATCAATGCTGGCAAGAAGGCGGTCACGCTAAAACCGGGTGCGGCTTTCTTCCACCATGCCGACAGCTTTGCGATGGTGCGCGGCGGTCATCTCGATGTTGCGATCCTCGGCGCCTATCAGGTCGCTCAAAACGGCGACCTCGCCAACTGGCGCGTCGGGGCCAAGGGCGTGCCGGCAGTTGGCGGCGCCATGGATCTGGTGCACGGCGCCAAGCAGGTCTGCGTCATCACCGAACACGTCACCAAGAACGGCGAGCCGAAGCTGGTCGATAAATGCAGTTTCCCGCTGACGGGAGTGGCTTGCATCACCCGCATTTATACGAGCCACGCCGTCATCGACATCAAGGACGGACGTTTCGTGCTGCGCGAAAAACTTGCCGGCATGTCCGTCGAAGAACTGCAGGCCATGACTGGCGCGCAGCTTCATATCGAGGGGCCGGTTGCCGACCTCGTCGTTCCCGAACTTTGAGGACAAGTCCATGACCGAAGCCTTTATCTGCGATTATATCCGCACGCCGATCGGCCGTTATGGCGGCTCGCTTTCCTCCGTGCGCGCCGATGATCTCGGCGCCATTCCGCTGAAGGCGCTGATGGCGAAGAATGCATCGGTCGACTGGGAGGCGGTCGACGACGTCATCTTCGGCTGCGCCAATCAGGCGGGCGAGGATAACAGAAACGTTGCGCGCATGTCGCTGCTTCTCGCCGGTTTGCCGGTATCTGTGCCGGGCACGACGATCAACCGGCTCTGCGGGTCGGGCATGGATGCCGTCATTACCGCAGCGCGTGCCGTCCGATCAGGCGAGGCCGAACTGATGATCGCCGGCGGCGTGGAGAGCATGTCACGCGCGCCTTTCGTGATGCCGAAGGCGGATACTGCTTTTTCGCGTGCTGCCGAAATCCACGACACGACGATCGGCTGGCGGTTCGTCAATCCCTTGATGAAGAAGCAGTATGGCGTCGATTCCATGCCGGAAACCGGCGAGAACGTTGCCGAGGATTACAAGGTGAGCCGTGAGGACCAGGACGCTTTCGCCGTGCGCTCGCAGGGAAAGGCCGCGGCCGCACAGGCAAGCGGCAGGCTTGCCAGGGAAATCACTCCGGTGACCATCCCGCAGCGAAAAGGCGATCCGATCATCGTGGCGAAGGACGAGCATCCGCGTGCGACCAGCATGGAAGCGCTCGCCAAGTTGCCGACGCCTTTCCGTCAGGGCGGCTCCGTGACGGCCGGGAATGCCTCCGGCGTCAATGACGGGGCCGCGGCCCTCGTCATCGCGTCGGAAGCCGCGGCCAGGAAATATGGCTTGACGCCGATTGCCCGTATTCTCGGCGGTGCAGCCGGAGCCGTTCCGCCGCGTGTGATGGGGGTCGGCCCGGTGCCGGCTTCGCGCAAGCTGATGGCACGTCTCGGCCTGAAGCAGGAACAGTTCGATGTGATCGAACTCAACGAGGCCTTTGCAAGCCAGGGCCTCGCCGTGCTTCGTGAACTCGGGATTGCCGATGACGATCAGCGTGTGAACCGCAATGGCGGGGCAATTGCGCTTGGCCATCCGCTCGGCATGTCCGGTGCCCGTATCACCGGCACGGCAGCACTGGAACTTGGCGAAACCGGTGGCCGCTATTCGCTGTCGACCATGTGCATCGGTGTTGGCCAGGGCATTGCCGTGGCGCTTGAGCGGATTTGAATCCGCTTATTCGGGGATCGATTGCATCATGATTTCGCTGCGCAGGGCCGGGGCTTCGGCACCGAAATAGGTCTTGAGCAGCTTTGGAAAATCGTCCGACATATAGAATCCCGTCAGCGTGCGATCGACGAGAAGCCGAAAGGCGGAATCGTCTCGCCGCATGGCGATGCCATAGGGCTCATGCGTGAAAAGGCGGCTGCCGAGTTCCAGTTCGGCGGGGTTGCCCGCCCGGTCGGCAAGGCCGATCAGAAGGGAGCGATCGGCGAAATAGGCATCGATTTTGTGATCCTCGAGCGCCTTCAAACCGCCTTCATGCGTCGCGAAATCGACGATACGGGTCTGTGGGACGTCGGGGCCGATGGCCTCGCGCAGTGTCGCGCCCGTTGTCGTGCCGGCGCGCACGCCGATTGAACTCCGGGCCGGCGACTTCAGGTCAACAGCGCTGACGGGTCGCTTGTCGAGAAAGAGAATCTGCAGGTAATCAGGCGAATCCTTGCGCAACAGCGCGCTGGCACCCGTCAGGAAGATGGGTTGGGAGAAATCGACGCTTTCGCGCCTGGCAAGATTGATCGTGGTCGCACCGCAAAGAAGATCGATCTTGCCATCCTTCACCGCGTTAAAACCATCGGACAGCGTTGTTTCGACATAGCCTTTCTTGAGACCGGGCACGCTCCGGCCGACTTCGTCGGCAATGCGCCGGCAGAGATCGATCGCATAGCCGGCAGGGCTGCCATCCGTCGTCTTGAAGGAGAAGGGCTTCTCGTCGGCGATATAGCCAAGACGGATGGTCTTGCTCTGGTTGATCGTGTCGAGCGTCTGCGCATCGGCCGGCCTGTGGGCTGGAAGACCGAAAGCAAGACATAGAAAAAGCAGCCATTTCACGGGCTTGAGCATGTTTTCCCCTCAAAGAGCGGTAACCCTCACCGCGACGAGAAGCCGAGACTATGGCCTGTCGGTCATTTGTCAACGGCAGTACCGGTTGCCCCAGCTGTATCCATCTCGCTCTTTCATGCATTGCTCTTTCGTGACCTCGCCTGCTAAGACTGGCACATATCGTTTCATCACCTATGTCCTTGGTTTTTCGGGAGGCTATCGTCGCCATGGCAGATCTTGCTCAATCGCTTGCATCCATCAAAATTCCTGATCTCGCCGGCAGGGCCGTGCTGATTACGGGTGCCTCCACCGGTATCGGCGCCGCCGTCGCACGCGCCTTCGCTGCGCAGGGCGCCAAGGTCGGTGTGCATTACAATTCAAGCCGCGATCCGGCAGAACAGCTTGCCGACGAGATCCGGGCAGCCGGCGGCTCCGTTCATCTCGTGCATGGCGACGTGTCGAGGGAAGGCGAAACGGAACGCGTCGTCGAAGAGACGGCGAAGACATTCGGCCACCTCGATGGCCTCATCAACAATGCCGGCGGCATGCTCGGCCGCAAGCCGACCGCAGAATATACCGACGAGCATTATGAGAAGGTCATGAACCTCAATGCGCGCTCGGTGCTCGCAGCAACGCGCGCGGCCCATCCCTGGCTGAAGAAGCAGGGCGGTTTCATCATCAACACCACGTCGATTGCGGCGCGCAACGGCGGCGGCAATGGCGCAATGCTCTACGCGGCTTCAAAGGGCTTCGTATCGACGATAACCCATGGTCACGCCAAGGAATTCGTCGCCGACAAGATCCGCGTCAATGCGGTCGCGCCGGGCGTCATCGCAACGCCCTTCCACGAGCGCTATACAAATGACGAGCAGATGGAACTGCAGCGCAAATCGATTCCGATGGGCTTCGTCGGCACGTCGGAAGATTGCGTCGGCGCCTATCTCTTCCTCGCCTCGCCGACTTTGTCGGGTTACATCACCGGCCAGATCATCGAGGTCAATGGCGGTCAGTTGATGCCCTGATGGGGCTGTAAGGATCGCTATCTACGGAACTTTCGCACTGCAATGACGTTTCCCGCTTGGCCATTCAACAAGCGGGGGCGTCATGAGCTTTTCCTTTTCCGAACTCGACTTCCTGAAACCGGAACTGGGGGCGGAATATACCGGCTCAGGTACGCATTTTGCTGTTTTCTCCGCGCATGCGGAGCAAATGGAGCTCTGCCTCTTCTCCCCCGACGGCAAAAAGGAAGTCGCGCGACTACCCCTGCCGAAGCGTGAGGGCGATATCTGGTCGGGATACATCGCCGGCGTCGGCCCGGGCACGGTCTATGCCTACCGCGCGCACGGTCCCTACGATCCGAAGAACGGACATCGCTTCAATCCCAACAAGCTGCTGCTCGATCCCTATGCCAAGCAGGTGCTTGGGGATCTAAAATGGGACGATGCGCTCTACGGCTACAGAATTGGCGAGGACGATCTTTCTTTCGATGAGCGTGACAGCGCGCCCTTCATGGTCAAGGGCGTTGTGCAGGATCCGGACTTTGACTGGGACGGCGAGCAGGCGATCCGTCGGCCGTGGACGGAAACGATCGTCTATGAAGCGCATGTGCGCGGCCTGACGATGCTACATCCGAAAGTGCCGGACCGACTGCGCGGCACCTTCCTCGGCATGTGCAGCGATCCGATCATCGATCATCTCGTCAAGCTCGGCGTTTCCGCCATCGAGCTTCTGCCGATCCAGTTCTTCCCCAATGATCGCTATCTCGAAGAGAAGAAGCTCACCAATTACTGGGGCTACCAAACGCTTGGTTTCTTCGCGCCGCAGACACGTTATCTCTCGGGCGACAAGATCACCGAGATCAAGACCATGGTGAAGAAGTTCCACGCCGCCGGCATCGAAGTGATCATGGACGTCGTCTACAATCACACGGCCGAAGGCAGCGAGAAGGGACCGACCATGTCTTTCCGTGGTCTCGACAATGCGAGCTATTACATCCTCTCGCCCGACGATCCGCGCCATACTTTCGATACGACGGGCACCGGCAATACGCTGAACGTCGCCCATCCCATGGTCATGCGCATGGTGCTCGACAGCCTGCGTTACTGGGTCGGCGTGATGCATATCGATGGTTTCCGCTTCGATCTCGCCAGCACGCTTGGTCGGCAGGATCTGGAGTTTGACCGGCAGGGACTCTTCTTTGGCGCGATCCGCCAGGATCCTATCCTTGCCGGCGTGAAACTGATCGCCGAGCCCTGGGATGTCGGCGCCGGCGGCTACCAGGTTGGCGGCTTCCCGCATCCGTTCCGCGAGTGGAACGACAAGTTCCGTGACGATGTGCGCCGTTTCTGGAAGGGCGATAGCGGCATGGTGTCGGAGATCGCGCAGCGCATCACCGGTTCGGCCGTGCAGTTCAATCACTCCGATCGCGGAGCGACATCATCGGTCAATCTGCTGTCGGCGCATGACGGCTTCACGCTGATGGACACTGTTTCCTTCAGCGACAAGCACAATGAGGCAAATGGCGAGGACAACAGGGACGGTCATTCAGACAATCATTCGGACAATATGGGGGCCGAGGGAACGACCGACAATGACGATATCAACAGGCTGCGGGCTCGCCGGCGCCGCAACATGATGGCGACGCTGATGCTCTCCCAGGGCGTCCCGATGATCCTTGCCGGCGATGAGGTCGGCAACAGCCAGGGCGGCAATAACAACGCCTACTGTCAGGACAACAAGATAGGCTGGACGAAATGGGACGGCCTCGATGACGCGTTCCTCGATTTCTGCCGGAAGGCCGTCGCGTTTCGCAGGGCTCATCCAGTCCTGAGACAGGAGCGCTTTCTGACCGGCGACAGCACCGATGATGGTCGTATTGAAATCGCCTGGTACAAGCCGGATGCCAGTTTCATGGATGACGGCGCCTGGAACGATGACGGGCTGCAGGTGCTTGGCGTCTATCTCTCAAAGAGTGCACATTCTCCGGACACGGAAGAAATGGACGATCTGTATCTGGTGTTCAACGCTGGCGGCGATTGCGAGGTGCACTTGCCCGAGGTCAATGGCTTGAACCAGTGGGCGCGGGTTCTCGACACCGGCGCCGAGCAAGACGCATTCAAGCTGCATGAACCGGAGGCTCCGATCGTGGTTTATGCCCAAAGCATTGCGATCTTTGCGCCCAAGGGGCAGACCCAGCCGCCCAAGGATGCAAGCAAGGCCGAGCGACACAGGTGGTTTCACTTCGGTCGCCGGAGCAAGTAACAGGTCGATAAGCAGCAATGAATGCAGAAGTAATCACTGAGCTAGGCCTGGTCTATGTCAGCGACACCGAACCGGGCATCCGCAGGCGAAGAAAAGGCAAGGGTTTCAGCTACCAGCTGCCGGACGGCACGACACTTGCCGATGAACTCCAGCGTGCGCGCATACAGGCCCTGGGCCTGCCACCGGCCTATGACAATGTCTGGATCTGCATTTACGAGAACGGCCACCTGCAGGCAACGGGCTATGACGCGCGTGGGCGCAAGCAGTACCGCTACCACAAGGACTGGCAATCCTTCCGAAGTGCCGGCAAGTTCCATCAGCTTGTCGAGTTCGGCAAGGCGCTGCCCAGAATCCGGCGAACGGTCCTGCGCCATCTCGACACCGGTGCCAACGATATCGACGGCGTGCTCGCGGCACTGACGACCCTGCTTGATGAAGCCCACCTGCGCGTCGGCAATCAGGCCTATGTCAAGGAAAACGGCACCTACGGCGCGACGACGCTTCTCAAGCGCCATCTGAAGATTGTCGATGGCCAAATCGAGCTGAAGTTCCGGGCCAAAGGCGGCAAGCGCGTACAACGCAGCCTCAAACATCCGCGCCTGCAGAAAATCCTGGAGGAGATTGCGGACCTACCGGGGCGGCAGCTCTTTGTCTGGAAGGACGAGACCGGAGTGCTGAAGCCGATCGATTCCGGTCGGCTTAATGCCTATCTCGCGGAGATTTCAGGCATCACCATTTCGGCCAAGACCTTCCGCACCTGGGCGGGCTCGCTTGCGGCTTTCGGCGCGGCGCGCAGCGCCATGTCCGAGGGGCGGCGACCGAGCGTGAAAGAAATGTCGGAGGCTGCGGCGGAGGCGCTGCACAATACGCCGGCAATCTCGCGCTCCAGCTATATCCATCCGTCGATCATTGCCCTGTCCGGTTCCAGCGAGACGTTGAAAGACGGCGATGCCGAGCCCCTGCGGGGGCTGCGGGCAGATGAAAACCGTATGCTGGACTTTCTGACGCGCCACCCGCTTCCCGAATGACAAAAAAAACCGCGGCCTGGCCGCGGGCTTCGAGTTCAACAGGAGTATAAGTCAGGCGGCGCGCTTCTCGTGGCGGCCTTCCTCGACCTCTTCGACGATCTTATTGACGAATGCTTCGAGATCGTCGGGTGAGCGGGAGGTGATGATGCCCTCGTCGGTTACGACCTTCTCGTCTTTCCAGGTCGCTCCGGCATTTTTCACATCGGTTTTGATCGACCAATAGGAGGTAGCCTGACGGCCACGCAGGGCGTCGACTTCAACCAGCAGCCACGGCGCATGACAGATGGCGGCAACGACCTTGCCGGATTCGACGAATTCGCGGACAACTCTCACGGCAGTATCGTCGATACGCAGCTTGTCGGGATTGATTTGGCCACCCGGCAAGACCAGCGCATCGAAATCCTCGATGTTTACGTCCTTGGCCTGCAGGTCGACCGGCACGGTGTCGCCCCAATCCGTCTTGTCCCAGCTCTTGATCTGACCCTCCTTAATGGACGCGATCTTCACGGAGGCACCACGCCTCGTCAGTTCGTCCAAGGGCACGCGGAGTTCGGAGCGTTCGTAACCGTCGGTGGCGAGGATGAGGATTTTTGCGGATTTTATGGAAGGCATTACTTCTTCTTTCCTTCGTGTCGAAACTCGGGATCAAAGGCGAAACCGACGGCGGCACTAATCGTTCCCGAAAAATCCAAGGAAGCCGATCAGGAAACGCCAATGTCGAGTTCCGGATAATGGCGGAAAATCCCTTCCGTGTTGAAGGCAAGGCGGCGATCGGATCTGAGGTAGTGAGTTATGTTGGGGCGGCGTTCGACCCTGTCGCGAAGGGCCGCAAGGAGAGGATAACTGCCGCGATAATTGCTCATCGCTTTCGGGAAGGCGTAGACGAGACCCTCGACGATTTGGAACAGCGAGAGATCGACATAAGTGAGCGCATTGCCGACGATATAGTCCGAGCCTTCCGGATTCTGGTTCAGCACCCTTTCGAAATAGCCGAGGAATTTCGGAATACGCTCCTTGATGAAGGCGGCAGACCGGGCCCTCGCTTCTTCCTTCTGATCTTCGTAATAGAGCGAGGTCGCGATCGGATGGTGTGTGTCGTGCACTTCGGCCACAAAATCGGTGATGGTGAGCTGCAGGCCGTTTACGACATAGCGTAGCCCTTCGTCGTCAGGCGCCAGCCCGAGTTTGGGGCCGAGATAGAGGAGGATGTTGGCGACATGCGAGATAATGAGATCGCCGTCTTTCAGGAAGGGCGGGGCAAAGGGGGGCAGCGCCTCGCCATCGCTCTGCATGACGGCAAGCATGGCGCCAGTGCCGCGCCCGCGACCCGACTGGCGGGTGATGTCTATATACTCGGCGCCCGCTTCCTCGAGGGCCAGCCGCACAAATTCGCCACGGCCCTGAATGCCGTCCCAGTAATAGAGTTCGTAAGCCATCTGCCCTCGTTATTTCTCAGTGTCCGGATCCACGTCCGAAATCCTTGCGCAATTCACCCTTCGCCTTTTCAAGTGTGCCTTTCTGCTTCTTCGTCAACTGGTCACCGGCGCGGTTGATGTAGAAGGTCAGCATCGACATGGCCGAGCGGAAGGGGCTCGATTTGCGCCGCTGGCTGCTTTCAGCCGACTGTTTCAGTGATTCTGCTATCTTTTTCGGATTGCTCGATCTGAAAACGCCTTCTTTGAGGTCCATCGCATCACTGTTTTCGGTCACGTCCTGCGACCATTTCTTGGTCTTCTTCGCCATCGTAAAAATCCTTCGGAGAAACGCCAAGCCTGCGCACCCGCCGCTTTGTTTCTGATCGCTGGCCTCTCAGTGGTGGGCGTGCTGGTCGTTGCGCTTGCGCGTGGCGGCTGCCTTTTTGGCTGATGCTGAGCGCTCTTCTTTCGAACGGGACGCTGAAGCGTGGCCGCCGATGCGCCCGCCCTTCTCGGAGGATTCGTGCGTATCCTTCTTGCCTCGGCCCGAACCGGATTTGTTGCCGCCACCACTTTCCTTGTTGACGGTTGCCCAGGCTCGGCGCTCGGCTTCCCCGTGAGAAACGCCGCGGTCCTCGTAGCCTTCCTCGATATGCTCGGCCTTCCTCTTCTGCTTATCCGTGTAGGCGGATTTGTCACCTTTCGGCATGGCTGCCTCCTCTGACGTGTGTGAATGAAACTGAACTGCTGGCTTTCTCAAAAGTTCCGGGATCTCGCGCTCCGAGGAGAGCGAAATCAGGAAAGATGCAGGATGAAACGGAAGGGCTTGTTCGAAAGGCATCCGGAACTCGGTGGTTCCCAAGCGGTGCGGCTCTAGGCGATGGGGCGCTGGCGGGCTGCGGTCTTCACTGCGCGGTCGAGCGCTGAGGTGGTAAATGGCTTTGGCAGCAGCACGGAACCGGAAAAGCGGTTCGCATCCGGCAGATTGCTGTTGCCGGTCGCAAAGACGAGGCCGACCGAAGGGAACGCTTCGCGCGCCAGCGCTGCGAAGGCTGGGCCGGACATGCCCGGAAGGCCGACATCGGCAACAATGATATCTATATTCGTATCGATGCCGCGCAGGAGTTCGATGCCCTGCTCGCCGCTGTCGGCTTCGATCACGTCATAACCGAGATCCTGCAGGATTTCGGCAGTGTCCATGCGGATGAAAGTATCATCCTCCACCAGCAGAAGCTTCAGCCTGGCCTGGACGATGCCGCGGGGCTGTCCGCCGCCCGGCAAGGGCACCGGGTTGGTCTGGCGGCGTTGCGCCTGATTGGCGAGAACGTGGCGAACTTTCCGCGCCAAGGCTTCCCGTGTGTAGGGCTTTGAAAGGAGTTCAAGGCCGGGATCGAGGCGGCCGCCATGGACGATCGAGTTTTCGGTATAGCCCGACGTATAAAGCACTGCGACATTGGGCAGGCGCTCGCGGGCCATGCGCGCGAGCTCCGGGCTTTTCAACGAACCAGGCATGACGACATCGGTAAAGAGTAGGTCGATATGCGCTCCGCTCTCGATCACGGTCAGCGCGCTCTGTGCGTCCTTGGCTTTCAGCACGTAATAACCGAGATCGGTCAGCATCTCGACCACAGTTGCGCGCACACCCTCATCGTCTTCGGCGACCAGAACCGTCTCGGTGCCGCCGGTCGCCGGAGCATTGTCGCCGTTGGCGATCCGGTCCTCGCTTTGGAATGAGCGGGGAAGATAGAGCTTCACCGTCGTGCCTTCGCCGACTTCGCTATAGATCTTCACATGGCCACCGGACTGCTTGGCAAAACCGTAGACCATGGAGAGGCCGAGACCGGTGCCCTTGCCCTCCGGCTTGGTGGAAAAGAACGGTTCGAAAGCCTGCTCGATGATCTCGGGTGGCATGCCTGAGCCTGTATCGGTGACGGCGAGTACCACATATTGGCCGGGCGCGACTTCCGGATGGGTACGGCTGTAGGAATCGTCCAGAAAGGCGTTTCCAACCTCGACCGTCAGCTTGCCCGCGCTGTTCATTGCATCGCGTGAATTGATCGCAAGGTTCAGCAGCGCGTTTTCAATCTGTATCGGATCGGCAAGACTGTTCCAGAGGCCACCGGAAACCATGGTCTCCACCTCGATTTCCTCGCCGAGCGCGCGGCGCAGCATGTCATCCATCGCAGAGACGAGGCGACCGATATTGACGACCTTTGGCTCCAATGGCTGGCGGCGGCCGAAGGCGAGAAGCTGGCTGGCCAGCCGCGATCCGCGCTCGACGGCGGACAACGCGTTGGAAATACGCTCTTTGGCTCGGCCGTTGGTCGTCACATCCTTGCCGAGAAGCTGGAGATTGCCCGAAATGACCTGCAGCAGGTTGTTAAAGTCGTGCGCGACGCCGCCAGTGAGCTTGCCGATCGATTCCATCTTCTGCGCCTGCTGCAAGGCGGCCTCGGCCTGCTGGCGTTCGAGAATTTCGGTAGCAACACGGACCTCAAGCGTTTCGTTCAGCTTGCGTAGTTGGTCCTCGGCCTCACGGCGTTGGGCAATTTCGACCCCGGCCGCGCGGATGAGCCGGGCATTGTCAATTGCGACGGCGGACTGGCCGGCCAGGCTGATGAGGCTTGCCTCGGCGGCATCCGAAAAACGACCGGGCTGGCTATGACCGAAGAAAAGGCCGCCAATGACGCTGCCATCGCGCGACTTTACGGGTACGGCGAGATAGCTGCGCACAGGAAGGTGGCCGCTCGGCATGCCGGAATAGGGCGCATTCTGCCCGTAGCGTGGATCAAGCAGGATATCGTCGGATCGAACGACGCCTTCGCCGCCGAAAGTCGGTGCGAAGACCTTGGTATTGCGCGGCATCGGAAACTTGTCGAAATGTTTGCGATCGACACCCGACAGCGCGTAAAGCATATAACTGCCGCCTTCGCCGTCATCGACATTGTAGAAAAAGGCGCCGAACTCAGCAGCCGTCAACGCCACTCCTGCATCGACGGCGATCTGCGTCAGGCGGTCGACATTGAGCTCGGCCGTGATTGCCCAGCCGGCGCGATTGACGACGGCGAGTGTTGCGGATTTTTCCTGCGCTTCATCCAACGCAAGGCGCTCCCGGCGCTTTGCGAGCACCTGATCCGTCACTTCCATGGTCGCGCAGAGAATGCCGGCTACCTTGCCGTCGTCGTCCCGCAGCGGCGTGTATGAGAAGGTGAACCAGGTATCTTCCGTCTGCCCCTCGCGCCGCATGGGAACGTGCAGTTCCTTGTAGAGCTGCGACTGGCCGTTTAGCGTGGCCTTCACAATCGGTTCGAATTGCGGCCAGATATCCGACCAAACTTGCTGAAACGGCCTTCCGAGGGCGGCGGGATGCCGTTCGGGAAAAATCGCGACATAGGCGTCATTATAAATAAAAGCGAGTTCGGGACCCCAGGCGACGAATTTCGGCTGGCGGGAATTTACAACCATTTCCGCAATATGTCGGAGGGAACTTGGCCATGCTTCGACTGATCCGACGCCGGCTGCATCCAAACCATTCCGGCGCAACAAATTTCCGATTTCGCTATCGCCTCCCGGCCAGCGGCTCCCCACCCGTGCCATCAAAAATCGCTTTCATTCCTCATCCGCCGGTCCATGGCAAAATAGAGGCGTCGATCACGAGGGAAAGAGCGAGCTGAAAATATCGTTAATCGGATAGGTGCCGAATACTTTCAATGAGATCGTTTATATTTGTTATTCTTGATCCAGCTTTCGGGAGGTGATGAAAGCGCGGCTCAGCACAAAGGAACGAAGCTCACTCGGTTTGCGCGGATCGCGAAAAAAAACGCCGACAATATTGTCGACGAAAAGGATAAGTCCCAGCGCGAAACCGATTAAAGCACCGCAGCGATGAGAAGAAGCGACATCTCCATCCCTCACACCGAAGCTGGAAAACCGCAGCCTGAAACCGCGGGGATAAGGATGATGAGGAAATGGGCGAAACGGCTGGTCATGACGACTTCCCTGTTTGCCCATAAACAGCCGGGAAATACTCTTGTTCCCCGTTTCGAGGGGCGGACGCAGCTTTTTTAAAGAGCTGTCCAGACGGACGTTTCATTCGGCTTGTGGTCACCCCCGCACAGAAGCTGGCGCTTCATGACCTTATTAGCGCGCAACTAATTCAAACTTATGACAAAAAAAGCCAAGGGGCGCCGTGAAGGCGCCCTTTTTCATCAACATCTGAAGATTTCTCTTCAGGAAGCCGACTTGCGTACGGCCGTCCGCTTTGGGGCCGGTTTGATGATGCCGTTCGTCTTCGTGCTTGCCGCCGCCCGTTTGGCAGGTTTCGTGGCTTCGGCACCATCAGTGATCTCGGCTGCTGCCGGTGCCTGCGTCTTGGCTGCCACGGCCCGCTTCGCCCGAGGTTTCACTTCCTTGCCGTTTGGAGATTTTGATACCCCCTTGAGCGCATCATGCTCAGCCCTTGCTTTTTCCCAATGGATGGAATCCCTTCCCGTCGGGTGTCCCTCTTCTTCCCAGAGGGCATATGCACGTTTTTGTATCCACTCATCCCGAGTTTCTGCCATCGCTGATCTCCAGTCACAACATGCCGTCGTCCGAACGCGATACTATTGAAAAGGTTCCAGACTATCGGGCCGGTTTCAAGTGGATTTGCCAAGTAAATCGGGAATATTTTTGCGTTGCAATATTTATAGGCAATAACTCGTTCTAGTTGCCTTGATATTGAACAGCGTGGCGCAGATCCGCGATGAAATTCGCGCGCTGGCGCGCGATATCCTCATCATCGCGGATCCTCAGGAGGAAGGAAGGGTGGATAGTGACGAGAACCGGCGGATGGTTCTCCGGCGTGAGGATGTGACCGCGCACGGGCGTCAGCTTCACCTTCGGGCCGAGAAGAGAGTAAAGCGCCGTCGCACCAAGTGCGACGACGAGATGCGGCCTCACAAGATTGACTTCGGCGCCAAGCCACCAGGAGCAGCGCTGGATCTCCCCCGCATTGGGTTTCGAATGCAGGCGGCGCTTGCCGCGAGGCTCGAACTTGAAGTGCTTGACCGCATTGGTGACGTAGCATCGCGAGCGCTCGAGCCCGGCCTCCTCGAGGCAGATGTCGAGCAGGCGTCCGGCAGGGCCGACGAAAGGGCGGCCTGCAATATCCTCCTTGTCGCCAGGTTGTTCGCCGACGAGGATGATGTCGGCCTTCTGCGATCCCTCGCCGAAGACGAGCTGGGTGGCGTTCTTGTACAGTTCGCAGCGTGTGCAGCCTTGCGCTTGATGTTCAAGTTGATCGAGGCTGGCGGCGTCGGCGCTTTCAAGCGTGAAGGCAGGGCCAAATTTCGATGCGATGTTCATGGCGGCAATCTCTTGGCTTCCACTCTTAACCGGTCACGCAACCGATTGTTCCTGCCTGTTCGGAACAACCCGGGGCCTCAGGAATTTGGTGCTGACTGGAACCATACGGGGTGAGGGATGAGCCAGATCTCAAAGAACGGAACGAACATGGAAAGCACCGGGTGCTGGGGCGCAGAGTTGCTGGCGGACGGGACCGCACATTTTCGTCTCTGGGCGCCGAGCGAGAATGCGATTTCGCTGCGCCATCGTGGCCGGGATATTCCGATGCATGATGCTGGAGACGGCTGGCTCGAGGCGACTGTGACGAAAGCCGTCGCCGGTGACGAGTACATGTTCGTCCTCCCGGATGGAAAAGCCGTCCCGGATCCAGCGTCGCGGGCGCAGGCTGGCAAGGTGGACGGCCCGTCGCTGATCGTCGATCCCAGCTACCAATGGCAAAATTCGCGCTGGCGCGGCCGCCCCTGGGAGGAGGCCGTGATCAGCGAAATCCATATCGGCGCCTTTACACCCGAGGGTACGTTCCGGGCGGCGGGGGAGAAACTGAAGCATCTTGCGCAAACCGGCATCACTGCGGTCGAAGTGATGCCGGTGGCGCAATTTGCCGGTAATCACGGCTGGGGTTACGACGGCGTGCTGCAGTACGCGCCGCATTCCGCTTATGGGACGCCTCACGATTTCAAGGCTTTCATCGACGCGGCACATGGGCTCGGCCTCATGGTGCTGCTCGATGTCGTCTACAATCATTTTGGACCCGAGGGTAATTACCTTCACACATATGCGCCCGGCTTCTTCCATAAGGATCGGCAAACGCCCTGGGGTGCGGCGATCGATTTCGGTCAGGAACCGGTGCGGCGCTTTTTCATCGAGAACGCACTCTACTGGATCGGTGAATTCCGGCTGGACGGGCTCAGGCTCGATGCCGTCGAGCAAATCCACGATACCTCCGGAAAGCATGTGCTCTTAGCGATTACCGAAGAAGTGAAAGCTGCTTTCGCCGACAGGCAGGTTCATCTAGTCGTCGAAGACCAACGCAATCTCGTGGAACTGCTTGTCCGTGACGAGAGCGGCGCTCCCAAAGCCTACAAGGCCGAATGGAATGATGATTTTCATCATGTTGCCCACATCATCGCGACCGACGAAACCATCGGTCACTACAAGCCTTTCGCCGATCAGCTCTGGCACAAGCTTCGCCTCGCGCTCCAGCACGGCTTCATTTATCCCGATCGAACCGATCGGCCGGAGCTACCCGTTGGCGAACGCCGCTACCTGCCGCCGACGGCCTTTGTCGATTTCCTGCAGAACCATGACCAGATCGGAAACCGTGCGTTCGGCGAACGGCTGGTGAGCCTTTCCGATCCCGAGATGCTGGACGCGTTGACCGCGATCCTCCTGCTTTCACCTCATATTCCCTTTCTCTTCATGGGGGAGGAGTACGGGGAAAGGCGGCCCTTCTATTTCTTCACCGACTACACGGGCGAGCTCGCCAAGATAGTCCGCGAGGGTCGCATGGCGGAAGCTGAGGGTTTCGGCGGATTGAAGGCCGGCAGAAGCGTGGCCGATCTGCCTGATCCAAATGCGCCTTCGACCTTCGAAAATTCAAAACTCGACTGGCAATGGCGGGAGAACGAAGAGGGTCGGAAAAGCCTGGCTTTCGTCGCCGAACTCCTGAAGTTGCGCAAGACCTATATCGTGCCGCTGCTGCGGCAAAACTGGGCCATCGAGAGCGGTGTGCTCGAAGCGCCAGAAGGGGCGGTCGCCGTCTGGTGGAAGTTTGCCAACCTGACGCTGGCGCTGCGCGCCAATTTGTCAGGGCAGGCACTGGTCCTGCCGTCAATCGCGGGAACTGTGATCTACGAGCACTACGGCCGGGAAGCAAAGCCTGCCGAGAATGGCGCGCTGCCGCCGCTTTCGGTTGTCTTTGCCATAGATATTGAGCCGGCAAATTAAGCATCTGAAAAATTCGCGTCGTAAGCGAGCTCCGGACTGATTGAACGCAGGCCATTCGCGGCTATATGCTGTGGCGATGTTTCAGCTGCTGTCGACCTATTGGCCGCATATCCTCTTCGTCATCTCGATTGCCATGGGGGCAGCGGCGGCGATCCATGCCACCATGACCAAGGAAGAGGTCCGGGCTGCAACCGGCTGGGTGGGCGTCATCATCCTCTCGCCGATCGTTGGCGCGCTGCTTTACATGATTGCCGGCATCAACCGTATCCGCCGCAAGTCGCTGAGCCTTCGGCGTGATGCGCTGCTGCCTGCCGCCGATCTGGACGAGCTCGAGAAATTCGACGCGGAGACTGAAGCCGTCATCAGCCAGTTCGGCCGGCGTTTTGCTGCCCTGCAGACGCTCGGCGATCGCGTTACGCGCTACCCGCTGACGACAGGCAATACGATCGACATGCTGGAAAACGGCGACGAAGCCTATGCAGCAATGAAGACGGTAATCGATGACGCGCAGAGCAGCATCCTGCTCGAAACCTATATCTTCGACCGCGACAGGATCGGGCTGCGCATCGCCGACGCGCTGATTGCAGCCGTCAGGCGCGGCGTGGAAGTGCGTGTACTGATCGACGCCGTCGGGGCACGCTATTCGGTGCCGAGCATTCTCGGGTACCTAAAGGAAGGGGGCGTCACCGTCGATGTCTTCAACGGCAATGTCATCATGGGGCTCAGGCTGCCCTATGCCAACCTGCGCACTCACCGCAAGATCCTGATCGCGGATGGAAAGACCGCGTTGACCGGCGGCATGAATATCCGCGAAGGCTTCAGCGAGGAGGCGGTCGGCGGAAGTTTTGCCCACGACACGCATTTCAGCGTCAGCGGCCCGGCGGTTGCCGATCTCTTCGACGTCGCGGCTGAGGATTGGCGTTTCACGACAGGCGAAGTCCTGAACGCGGAGGCTTGGCGCATCGATCGGCCAGAACGCAAGCGCGGCGATCCGGTCTTCATGCGTGTCGTCGCTTCCGGGCCGGACCGGAGCGTGGAGACGAACCACAAGATGCTGATGGGCGCCTTTTCCGTAGCGCGCCAGTCGATCCGGATCATGTCGCCTTACTTTTTGCCGGATCGGGAGCTGATCAGTGCGCTGGCAACAGCAGCCCGGCGTGGCGTGGAGGTCGATATCGTCGTGCCCGCCGCCAACAATCTCGTTCTGGTCGACCGGGCGATGACGGCGCAGTTCGACCAGATGGTCAGAAATTATTGCCGTATCTGGCGTTCGACCGGCAGCTTCAGCCATTCCAAGCTGCTCTCCATAGATGGAACCTGGGCCTATGTCGGCTCCTCCAATCTCGATCCGCGCTCACTGCGGCTGAATTTCGAGGTGGATCTTGAAGTGCTGAATGCGGGCTTTGCCGGCGAAATCGATGAGCGCATAGACGAAGCCATCAAGTCCGCCGCGCCCGTGACGCTCGAGGGGCTGTGGTCGCGGCCCTTCCTGGTGCGGCTTCTCGAAAAGGTGCTTTGGCTGGGTTCGCCGTATCTTTGAACGAGTTTTCGTGATTGCGGCATGGCAAGTTTTGTTGCACTGCCTATAATCTGGGAAAAAAGCTTTCGAGCAATGGAGCGGGCGTTCCTTCCGATGCAAGCCAAAAAGAAAGACAGTCTCCCCGCCAGTATCATCGCTTCCATCAAGAACAGGAAGAAACGCGTCGAGACCTGGCGTGCCGGGCCGAAGCCGCGCGGTGACGGCACGCTGATCGCCTCCTACAATGTCCATAAATGCGTCGGCACCGATCGACGCTTCGATCCGGAACGCACGAGCCGTGTCATCCATGAGATCGATGCCGATGTGATCGCCTTGCAGGAGGCCGATACGCGCTTCGGCGAGCGTACCGGCATTCTCGATCTCGCCCGGCTGGAGCGCGATACCGGGCTCGTTCCTGTTCCGATTTCAGGGGCTGTAAAAGCGCATGGCTGGCACGGCAACGTGGTGCTCGTGCGAAAGGGCCTGGTGCATGACGTGCATCAGGTGAAGCTGCCGGGCCTGGAGCCCCGCGGGGCACTGGTTGCGGAAATAGAGCTCGAATCTGGCGGCAAACTGCGCATCATTGCCGCCCATTTCGGACTGCTGCGCCATTCGCGGGCACAACAGGCAAAGACTCTGGTCGATCTTATCAGCGACCGTCATGAAATGCCGACAATCCTGCTTGGCGATCTCAACGAATGGCGGCTCGGTGACCGCTCGTCTCTTCACACCTTTCAGATGGCCTTCGGTCCGCTGCCGCCCGCCGTTCCGAGTTTTCCGGCCGGCTTGCCGGTCCTGGCGCTTGACCGCATCATTGCCAACCGGAAAGGGATCATCTCCGCGGTGGAGGTGCATGACACTCCGCTCGCCCGCATGGCGTCCGACCACCTGCCGATCAAGGCGGTGGTCGATCTGCAGCAGGAGCTGGCAAGGACCTGAAGCCGTTCGGGGCTTCAGGCCCGGACGGGAGCGGGAAGGAGCTTGCCTTTAAGCAGCAGCCACAGTGTGCCGATCGCGATAAGCGCAAGTGCGATATTGACCAGGATGAAGATCACCGGCGCAAGATGGCTGATCGCTCCAGTGTCGCCATGTCCCATCAGACGCAAGCCGGCAGTCGAAAGCGCCGTCAGGCCGAAGGTGAAGGCCCAGTATGAGCCTGCGAAGGGCTGCTGCATGATCCAGGGCAGCTGACGGCCGACAATCAGAACCTGCAGAATGGCGTAGCCGAACATTGCATGCACGAACATATCGGGCGCACCGCCGGTGACGCTGAGATAAGCGACGCTGCCAACGGCGGGCGGGGCAATCTGGATGCCAAGAGTTGGCCGAAGGGGAGCGGCAAGTTCCGGGGCCATCAGCAGCCGGTGCAGCAGCACGGATTCGATCGCCAGCCACGAGAAGAACCCTGCGCCAAAGGCAAGCTGGCCCCAATCGGCATAACCAAGCGTACCTGCCGCAATAGCGGTGACGAAGGAACCGGCAACCGTTGGCAGATAGAGGACCGGCGTGTTGGTGACCGGATCACGTCCGCCACGCCACAGAAGCCCGGTTCGCCACAGCAGGAAAAACAGGGTGACGGCAAATCCGACCATTGCCAGCGCTTCGGCCGCGATACGCGAATAAGGAAGTATGGCAACTCCAGCCAACATGGTCGCAACACCGATCAGCCCGACAAAGCAGCACTGTATGGGATGTTCAAGCTCGGCCATCGCCTCCTTCGGCGCGATGAGCCATTTTGCTGCGTAGAGGAGAACGAGGAGCAGCCAGATGGCGAAGCCGAGCAGGCTGATCGCCTCGCCTATATCAGGCGAGACGGGCCAGACGGCAGAGGCAGCGCGCCAACTGTTGCCGAGCCCGACAACGCCGAGAACAATGCCAAAGAATGCAGCGGGTATGCGGGGCAGCGACATTTTCGTTTCTCCGGGCTGATCCGGCGGGCGCTACGCCCCACCGGCAGTGCAGGTGGTCGTCACTTAGCAATAGCGTCGGCAGCGTCCATGACGCGAGCCGAATAGACAAGAGCAGCGCCTGCATTGACAGAAATTGCAACGCCGAGGGCTTCGGCAATTTCTTCCTTGGTGGCGCCAAGCTTCTGGGCTTCGGTTGTATGCACGACGATACAGCCATCGCAACGAACGGTAACAGCGACGGCAAGAGCTATCAGTTCGCGCTGTTTGGCGTCGAGATGATTTGTCTTCTGCCCGGCCGTCGAAAGGGTCTGGTAGCCTTTGATGGTTTCGGGCGCGATCTTGGAGAGTTCGCCGATCCGGCCGAAGAGTTCGCTGCGATATTCCTTCCAGTCCAACATGAAAGTCACTCCATCTGAAATCAGCACCGGCGTGATTGCCTCTGCTTCTGGAAATGACTATGACCGCAAGGGCCGATACTTTGAATGCTCAGGAAGGTCATTTTCTAGCGCGATCGTCTCATGGATGTTTTAAGCCGCCTCATCGAACTTGCCCGCCTACAGCCAACGCTCGACATTCGCTGCCGACTGCAAGGCGCGTTTCATATCGATCACGAACCCGTTGTAGCAGGTACGCTGCCGTTTCATCTGATCCTCGGCGGCGACTGTCTCATTCGCCTCGGCTCCGGTCGTGAAATCACCTTGCACTCCGGCGATTTTCTGCTGCTGCCGCGCGGCGACGCGCATGCGATTATCGGTTTGCGGCCACGCGGAGAAATGCAGCCGCTACGTGTTACGACGGGCGGTATGTTGCCCTTGCGCGAAAATGGTCAAGGCGAGGCCGATGTCGACCTGCTCTGCGGTCATTTTGATTGCGCTCCAGGATCGGCAGCCTTGCTGCTCGACAGCCTGCCCGACGTCTTTCACGTATCGCTCGCTGCGGAATCGGAGGAACTGCTGAAGACGCTTGTTGCCATGCTCTACAGGGAAACAGCTGAAGAGAAGCCGGGAGCATTGGCGATTATCACCGCGACCTGCCTCTCGCTCTTCATCATGGCGGTAAGGGCAGGCAAGGCCTCGCCCATCGCATCGGCCGGACTGTTGCAGCTGCTTGGCGATGCCAGGCTTGGCAAATCCGCAGTGGCGATAATGTCCTCGCCGGCCCTTGCCTGGACGATTGATGATCTTGCCCGCCATTCGGCCATGTCGCGGGCAACCTACGCCCGGCAATTTCGCGAGCGCGCCGGAATGACGGTCGGCGCATTCCTGACCGATATCAGGATGATGCTGGCGAGCGACCTGCTGCTCCGGACGCGGCGAACGGTTGCAGATATTGCTGCAGAGGTCGGTTATGAATCCGAAGCCGCCTTTGGCAAGGCTTTCAAGGCACGACGGGGCATAACACCGGCCCGCTACCGTTCTGCGGAACAGGCAAGGCAGACCGGGCAGCAGTGATGGCGCAAGAACCGTGCGCTAGCCGCTGTGCCGTTCAACTTCCGTCAGGACGGAGATAAAGGCGCGCAGACTCTGCGGCACGTGCCTATGACCGGAATAGTAGAGGCAGAGGCCGGGAATCGGCGGACACCAGTCGTCAAGAACGGAGACCAGTTCGCCGCTGGCAAGATAGGGCCGGGCAACCCTTTCCGCCACATACGCAATGCCAAGACCCTTCGCAGCCGCCTCCGCCATCAGTCCCACATGATCGAGCGTCAGTGCGCCAGACACCTCCATGGTCACTTCCTGTCCGTGTTTTTCAAACTCCCAGCGATAGAGCTTGCCACTCGGCATGCGCAGGCGAATGCAGCGGTGATGCCTCAGATCCTCCGGTGTTATCGGGGATTTGTGATTTCTCAGATAGGTGGGTGCGGCAACCGCAAGGAAGCGGGCCTCTCCACCGAATTCTACCGCGACCATATCGAGCGGTACGGATTCTCGCAGGCGGATGCCGGCGTCGAAACCTTCGCTGACAATATCCACCAGTCGGTTTTCGGTCACCACATCGAGCGATATCGCGGGATAACGTTCGAGAAAAAGAGGGATGGCCGTATTCATCAGCACACGGGCCGCAATCTCGCTGGCATTGATGCGGAGAGTGCCACTTGGCTGACCGCTGAATTCGCCGACTGCGTCGAGCGCCAGATCAAGATCCCGCAAGACGGGCTTCAGCCTGTCGAGAAGCATTTCGCCGGCTTCGGTGACTGCGACGCTGCGTGTCGTGCGATGCAGCAGGCGCACGCCCATGCGCGCCTCCATGTTGCGCATCATGTGGCTCAGCGTCGAAGGCGATAAGCCAAGTTCGCCGGCCGCCCTGCGGAAGCTGCGGTATGTGACGATTGCCGCAAAGGCGTTGAGATCATCAAGTGTCGGCCGGTAGCTCATGGGTATTTTTCAACAACTCATGCAAGTTTGAACGGATTATCACATCAATAATCACCTCTATCTTTGCTGTCATCAAGCCGCGATCCAGCGGCATCAAAAAGGTAGAGACGATGACGAAGACATGGTTCATCACGGGCACATCCTCGGGTTTCGGCCGGATCATGACCGAGAAGCTGCTGGCGCGCGGCGATCGGGTGGCCGCCACCCTGCGAAAGCGAGAAGCCCTGGCTGACCTTGAGGCGCAGTATGGCGAACGGCTCTGGGTCGCAAACCTGGACGTCACCGACGACCGGGCCGTTCGTGCAGTCGTCGACACCGCCTTTCAAAAGATGGGGCGCATCGATGTCGTCGTCAGCAATGCCGGCTACGGCCTGTTTGGCGCTGCAGAAGAGGTGAGCGATGCGCAGATCCGTCATCAGATCGATACCAACCTGATTGGCTCCATCCAGGTGATCCGTGCGGCCTTGCCGCATCTGCGTCAGCAGGGCGGCGGTCGCATCCTGCAGGTCGCTTCGGAAGGCGGACAGATCGCCTATCCGAATTTCAGCCTCTATCACGCGACCAAATGGGGGATCGAAGGTTTCATCGAGGCGGTAGCGCAAGAAGTTGCTTCCTTTGGCATCGACATCACCATTGCCGAACCGGGACCGGCGGGCACGGATTTCGGCGCCGGTCTCGTCAGGCCGCCGCAGATGGATGTCTACGAGGACACGCCGGCCGGCCAGGTGCGCAGGGCAATTGCCGGCGGCTCGTTCAAGATCCTGGGCGATCCAGTGAAGATGACCGACGCGATGATCGCGGCGGCCCAAAAACAACCGGCACCCAAGAGACTTGCGCTTGGCAGCACGACCTATCAGTCGATCCGCAAGGCTCTGGGCGAGCGGCTTGCCGAGCTGGAAGCACAGAAGGAGATCACGCTGTCGACCGATATCGACGCCTGACTACCCTCAGCGGTCGATCGTCGCCATGATCGTGTCGTTGTAGCGCTTGCCGGAAACCTTGCCGGGGGCAAGCGCTTCATCGAGCGCCTTCATGTGTTCGGTGCTAAGCGCGATGGAGGCAGCGGCGATATTGTCTTCCAGATAGGCGCGGCGTTTGGTGCCGGGGATCGGCACGAAATCGCTGCCCTTGTGGAGGATCCAGGCGAGCGCCACCTGGCCAGGCTTGACTCCGAGCGAGGATGCAACGGAGCGGACGGCCTCGGCCGCGCGAACATTGGCGTCGTAATTTTCGCCCTGATAGCGTGGATCGCCACGGCGGAAATCGCCTTCCGGATAATCCTCTGCGCGCTTGACCTCTCCGGTCAGGAAGCCTCGGCCGAGTGGGCTGAAGGGCACGAGACCGATGCCGAGTTCCTTCAAGGCGGGGATGACGTCGGCTTCCAGATTGCGCTCCCACAGCGAATATTCGCTCTGGACGGCTGAGACGGGCAGGACGGCATGAGCGCGGCGGATATTGGCGACACCGGCTTCGGAAAGCCCGAAATAGCGAACCTTGCCTTCCTTGACGAGTTCGGCAACGGTAGTAGCGACGTCCTCCATCGGGACAGCCGGGTCGACGCGGTGCTGGTAGATGAGATCGATATGGTCGGTGGCAAGACGCTTGAGCGAGCCCTCGACGGCGCTACGAATGGTTTGCGGCCGGCTGTCGCGCTCGGTGCCGACCTGCTTTCCATCCTTCAGGCTAAAGCCGAATTTGGTGGCGAGCGTCACCTCGTTGCGGCGACCCTTCAGCGCACGGCCGAGCAATTCTTCATTCCTGTAGGGGCCGTAGACCTCTGCCGTGTCGAGAAAGGTGCAGCCGAGCTCGATGGCGCGGTGAAGGGTGGCGATGGATTCCGTTTCATCCGCCGGGCCGTAGGACTGGCTCATTCCCATGCATCCGAGGCCGATGGCCGATACTTCAAGTCCCTGGCTGCCGAGTTTGCGCTTCTGCATCATCATGCTCCTGCTTCTCAAATGGGAGAGGTCTATATAGACCCCAGCGCAGGATTATGAATGCGCGAAAATCCCGATAAACTGCGTGAGCGTTCAGCTGTGACGTTGGTGCCGGTTGTTCCGGTCATCAGATGTGTAGGTGGCGAGGCGAAGCGCATCCATCAGGACGGCAATGATTTGCTTCCACATGGCGTTTCTCCTTTCGCCAGTGTTCTCCTCCTCTTGCGCCCGGTGTTCAAACGAGCTTATCGTCGGTTTCGGATAACTTGAGGTTATGGGATGAAACGCGGCCGGCTTCCCCTGACGGCATTGCGCAGCTTCGAGGTTGCTGGCCGGCTCGAGAGCTTCACGCTTGCGGCGGAGGAACTGTTCATCTCGCAGGCGGCCGTCAGCCGGCAGATCCGCGAGTTGGAGCAACTGCTGGGTGAACCGCTTTTTGAGCGGCGTCATCGCAGTGTTCTGCTGACGGGAAGCGGACGGAAACTGCTTGCCGTGCTCACTCCATCCTTTGACCGGATCGATGAGTGCCTGGAGGATATCCGCGGGGCTTCAATGTCTGCGGATCTGAAAGTCAGCGTCGAGCCTTCCTTTGCCGCTTGCTGGCTGGTGCCGCGACTGCCGGAATTCCGCAAACGTCACCCTGACGTCGAGATCTTGCTCGATGCCGATCCGAGGACGATCGAATTCCGTACCGGCCAGGCGCAGATCGCGATCAGACACAGCGCCACCGTCACTGCATGGCCACGAACAGAAAGCCGGCACCTGATCGATGTCCGCATGGTGCCGGTGATCGCATCCGATCTTCTGGAACGTGGCACGCCGATCTCCTCTCCGCATGACATCTTTGCGTATGGGCTTTTGCATGAGGAAACCCGCGACGCCTGGAGCCGGTGGTTTGGGGCGGCTGGCCTTGCCATGCCCGAGACGGCGAGGGGGCCGGTCTATGCCGATGACGGCCTCGTGCTGCAGGCGGCGCTGCGCGGCCAGGGCGTTGCGCTCCTTGATGAAGCTTTTGCAGAGGAGGAAATCCGGGGTGGCCGTTTACGCCAGCTTTTCGATCTCGCTGTGCCGAACGGCGCCTATTGGCTGGTGGCCCGCAGCTTCGACCGCCTTCCACCTCCGGCCGCGGATTTTGCACGCTGGATCACCGAAAGCTTTCACAAGCGCTGACGTCTACCCGCCTGTCGCCATCCGCTTTTGGGCGGCCTCGCGGACAAGCTTCCATCGGGTAAGCTCAAGCGCGGCGTCTGCCAATGCGCGATGCGCCGGGATTGCCGCCTTGCTTTCCTCGACGATACCGTCAATGAGCTTCGACAGCTCTGTCTCGGTGACAGTCGCTCCTGTCAATTCGCGCGCCGTGGCCATAAAGGCATCACGTGACTTGCAGAGCCTGAGAGCATGGCGCGGAAAGCCTGCGGCGCGCAGGAGAACGCTGAGCCATTTTCCATCCCATGACGGCGCGCTGGCATAAAGATCATGGCCGGTCAAAACTTCGATCATTTCGCCGGCGACCTGCTCCACCGGCACGCCCTGCGACGCGAGCAGCGCCTGCGGAATCCCGTGGATTGCTTCCGCATCCGCAGCCCAATCGTCCCAGTCGGGGGCAGGCCGGATCAAGGTCGAGTGCGAGCGTCCATCCTCGAACACCCAGGCAACCTCGATGGGAACGCTTTTCTTGCTGAGGGACGAAGCCTCGAAATCTAGGAAAACGATCAATGCAACGCGACAGGCGAGAGCTGCCCTCCAGCGAAAGACTTTATCCCGATCGGACGGTGCCCCAAGTTTCGGGCGCCGGCTCGAACGAACAGGAAATGCAGCCTAGCTCTGCCGGCGTTTATTTGTCGAGCCGCGTGCCATCGGCGCTGAAGATATGCAGGTGGGCAGGGTCACAGATGAAAGCGAGCTGACTGCCGGTCGCAATGTCGCCAGATCCTCTATATTCGACGGTTAGAGGCTGACCGTCGCCAAGCTGACAGTAGAGGAATTGAGTCCCGCCGAGATATTCGTCGAAATCAACCCTTGCCGCCAGAACCCCATCCTGCGGTTCGGCAATGCTCAGATGTTCCGGCCGCGCGCCGAGCGTGATCTTCTGGCCCGCCGTCAGGCCCGCGCCGCCAATCGGCGAACGAATGCGGTTGCCGGCCACCAGAATGCTGCCGTCACCTGCCCAGCTTGCCTCCAGCAGGTTCATGCGCGGCGAACCGATGAAGCCCGCAACAAAGACATTATTGGGTCTTTCGTAGATCTCACGCGGTGTTCCCGCCTGTTCGATATGCCCGTCACGCAGCACGACAATCTTGTCGGCAAGGGTCATTGCCTCGGTCTGGTCGTGCGTGACGTAGATCATCGTATTGCCGAGCTCACGGTGGAGCCTGGCGATCTCGATGCGCATGGAGACCCGCAATTCTGCATCGAGGTTCGACAGCGGCTCATCGAAAAGAAAGACCTCCGGCTTTCGGACGATCGCACGGCCGATCGCCACGCGCTGCCGCTGTCCACCGGATAGCTGGCCCGGTCGGCGGTCAAGCAGATGGTCGATCTTCAGGATCGCCGAGGCCGCCTTGACGCGGGCCTCGATCTCCGAGGCCTGCGTCCGCGCCATTTTCAGGCCGAAGGCGAGATTGTCGCGCACACTCATATGCGGATAGAGCGCATAGGACTGAAAGACCATGGCGATGCCGCGGTCGGAGGGATCGAGATCGGTGACGTTGCGCCCCTTGATCTCAATCTCGCCGTCGGTGACATCCTCCAGCCCCGCGATCATGCGCAGCAGCGTCGATTTTCCGCATCCGGAGGGACCGACGAAGACGACGAAGGACCCCTCCGATATGGTCAGGTCGATGCCGTGGATGACTTCCAGATTGCCGAAACTCTTGCGAATTTCGGTCAGCACGACGCCCGTATCCGCCATTTTATTCACCGCGCGCCTCTCCGGCTCTGACCCAGACGAGCATCTCGCCCGGTTCGCGATTGTCCCAGAAAGGATAGGGCACGAAACGCGCGCTCGCCTGTTTTGCGGCAGGCGGAGACGTACGGTAGAGCGCGGCGCCCCAATCGGCCGTGTCGCGGCTGATAGGAAGGTCGAGAGCGACTGCCCCGCGAAGGCCTGCAATTTCTGATGTCTTCGCCTGCGAGACATCGGCGGAAAGGGTAATGCCATTCAGCCCCTCGCCATTGTCGGTCTCCTCGACGCAATAGACGAGCGGACCGCGCATCAGCGCCGTGCGGCCGGCATCCTGGCGGACCAGCGGGTTGGCAAAGAGCTTACGGGCGGTCAGCGGGATCGAGAGATCCACCTTGTCGCCGCCCTTCCAATCGCGCTCGATACGCGCATAACCATCGATGACGACGGATTGCAGATCGAGCTTTTCGCCGTTGACGGAGAGCGCCGCACCTTCGGCCCATTCCGGTATGCGTAGCGACAGCGCGAAACGGGCGGGATGGTCGAGCGCCACATCGAAATGGATCGCGCCATCCCAGGGATAGCGGGTCTGCTGGGAAAGCTCGACCTTGGCGCCGGCAAGATCAAAACGTGCCTTGCTTTCCCCGTAGAGATGGACGGCAATCTCGTCTTCGGCGATCGCATACATATAGGAGCCGACGGAGGCGAGCAGGCGGGCGATGTTCGGCGGGCAGCAAGGGCAATGGTGCCAGATCCAGCGGTGATGCTTGCCGGCACTTTCCAGCGGGTTCTCGTAGAAGAAGCGCGTGCCGTCGAGCGACAGGCCGGCCATGGCACCGTTGTAGAGCGCCTGCTCCATGATATCGGCGTAGCGACGATTTGGACCGCGGCCGAGCATGCGGTTAGCCCAGAAGACGAGGCCGACGGAGGCGCAGGTCTCGGCATAGGCGCTTTCGTTCGGCAGGTCGTAATAGTCGGTAAAGCCTTCGTTGGAGGCGGCCGGGCCGATGCCGCCGGTGACATACATCTGCTTGGTCGTCAGGTCGTCCCAGAGAGTCTCGAGTGCTGATGTCAGCGTATCATCGTTGTATTCGGTCGCGATATCGGCCATGCCGGCATAGAGATACATGGCGCGCACCGCATGGCCGACGACCTTCTTCTGTTCGCGCACCGGCAGATGAGCCTGGCCATATTCATAGGTCTTCTGGTGGAAATCGGCAGCACTGCGACCGTCGCGGGCAGCCTCGTCGGTGAAGAAATGCGGTTCGGTGCCGCGCTCGTCGATGAAGAACTTCGAGAGGTCGAGATATTTCTTCTCGCCGGTGACACGCGCCAGCTTGACCAGCGCAAGTTCTACCTCTTCGTGGCCGCAATAGCCGGGGAACTGGCCGGGGCCGTGGCCGAAGACCGTGATCAGGTAATCGGCATAACGGCTCATGATGTCGAGCAGCTTCTTCTTGCCGGTCGCCTGATAATAGGCGACGGCGCCTTCGATCAGGTGTCCGGCGCAATAGAGCTCGTGATGGTCGCGCAGGTTCGTCCAGCGCCGACCCGGCTGCACGCGTTGGAACCAGGCGTTCAGATAGCCGTCCTTGTCCTGGAGTTTCTCATACATGTCGATGATCTGGTCGACGCGGGCCTCGAGTTGCGGATTGGGCCGGCGGTAAAGTGAATAGGCAACGGTCTCGATCGACTTGCCGAGATCGCTGTCCCAGAACATCTGCGTCGTGCCGCCCCAGGGACCGATCGGAATGACGACGCCGGGGCTCGGCTGCGTCACGTCGATTGCCTGCAGCATGCCGGCCTCGACACAGCGGTCGAGCAGCGTTTCGGCGGTGGAATCGCAGATCGCGTCCTGGCGATCGCCAAACAGCCCCTGCAATTCGACACTTGGCACGGGCAGGGGACGGAACTGGCGATCTCTTTTCAGCTGGTTCATGGCTTCATCCATTTTGTTGAAAGGTCATCATTTCACCGCGCCGGCCATCAGCCCGCGCATGTAGTAGCGTTGCAGGAGCAGGAAAACGATCAGGCAGGGGATCGTCATGACGACGACGCCGGCCTGGACCGCGCCCCAGTTGATGGCGCCGAGGCGTCCGGCGCGCACCGCCGTCATCAGGACGGGAAGCGTGTATTTCTCGTTGCTGGAGAGCAGCACGAGGGCGGCGAGGAACTCGTTCCAGGCATTCAGGAAGGCAAAGATCGCGACTGTCGCAATGCCCGGCAGGACCAGCGGCAAGAGAACACGGATCAGCAGTCTCAGATCCCTCGCACCGTCGATGCGGGCGGCTTCCTCGATCTCCTTCGGTACGGCGTCGAAGGCATTGCGCATCATGAAGACGGAGAAGGGGAGCTGCAGCGTCACGTAGACGAGGGTGAGCCCCAGCAGCGAATTGTTGAGGCCGAGCTTCGCCAGAATGATGAAGAGCGGCGTCAGGATCGACTGGAACGGGATCATCAGCGTCGCGATGATCAGCACGAAGAGGGCATTCTTCAGCGGGAAGCGGTAGCGAGAGAAGCCATAGCCAGCGAGCAGGCTGACGGCGACCGTCAGCAGCACCGTCGCCAGCGAAACGAAGAGCGAGTTGATCATGTGCCGCCAGATGCCGGCGCCGAACGTATCGAGCAGCGCATAGGCGTCGAAGCTGACACCTGTCGTCGGCCATGGCGGCAGCGGCGGCAGGCTTGCCTCCGTACCGTGCCGGAAGGAGGCAAAGAGCGTGATGATGAAGGGCGCCAGGAAGAAGACCGAAATGGCGATGCCGGCGACATGATAGGTCGATTGCGATCTGAAGCGCTTGCGGGCGCGGCGTTCCCGTGAGGAGATCATCAGCGTTCCTCCCCGACACGCAGCAGCCAGAGCTGAACAATGGATATCGCCACCAGGATCGCCAGAAGAGCGATCGACAGGGCGGACCCGTAGCCCAGATTGAAGGATACGAAGGACTGGTTGAAGATGTAGTAGACGACCGAGATCATCTTGTTCTGCGGCCCGCCCGAGGTCATGATGTAGAACTGGTCGAAGGCAAGGATCGATCCGGTGACCGAGACGATCAGCGCTAGCGCAATCGTCTTTCGCATCAGCGGCAGGGTCAGGTGCCGGAAGCGCTGCCAGCGGCCGGCGCCATCGATGCGGGCGGCCTCCGTCAGTTCGGACGGAATGGCCTGAAGGCCCGTCAGCAGGATGATCATCGTAAAGCCCGCGATCTTCCAGACAACCATGACGATGATGGTCGCAAAGGCGGTATCGAAGCTTGCCATGATATTGGGGCTTCGCTCCACGAGGCCGAGCGCGCGAAGGGCAGGGCCAAAGAAGCCGCTATCGACATTGGCAAGCCAGACCCAGAGAAGTGACGCCGTCGCCAGTCCCACCACGACGGGCAGGAAGATGATCGTCCGGTAGGTGCTGACGAAGCGGCGTTCCTTTTCGACGAAGATTGCCAGCGGGAAGGCGATCGCAAAGATCGCGATGGTCACGATGACGGTGTAGTAGGCGGTGAAATTCAGAGCCGCCATAAAGCGGCTGTCGTTCCACATGCGGGTATAGTTGGCAAAACCAATCCAGCGCGAGGCGCCCATCAGCGGCCAGTTGTGCAGGCTCATCCAGCCGGTGAACAGCACGGGCATGACGAAGAAGACGATGACGAGCGCCATGGCGGGCGCAATGTAGAGAAAGCCGCGCCATTGCGACCTTCGCCGTTTTCGGACAGCGCGCGTGCGCTGAGGACCGGAACCGGTCATCGAAACCTCCGCATTTTATAAGGTCTTCTAGCTTTGAATCGGCCGGGGAACTGCCACCGTCCCCCGGCCACGGCCGGGAGAGTTATTGGCCGCTGTCGATGATGGACTGCATCTCGGACTGGGCGTTCGAGAATGCGCCATCGACGTCGTCACCGAAGATTGCTGCGTTGGTGAAGGTCGCCCAAGGTCCGTTGGCGCTGTTGATCAGGTCATTGAACTGCAGCGTGTAGGGTGTCTTGGCCACAGCGATTGCCTTCAGGCCCACCTGCATGCGGGGGTCGAGCCCGGCAAGCACCTGGTCGGCAATATCGCCGCGTGTCGGCAGGCTGCCGTATTTCGCCAGGACTTTCTGGCCGTCCATCGAATAGATGTATTCGAGGAACTCCTTGACCGCATCGATCTTCTTCGTGCCCTTGGTGATGACGAAATTGTCGCCGCCGGCGAAGGACGAAGTCTTGCCGTCGACGCTGGGGATCAATGTCACGCCGAAGTTGATATCCGGATACTTGGTGACCAGCGTACCGATGGCAAAGGCGCCGAGGCTCTGTTGGCCGATCTTGCCGTTGGTGAAGCTCAGGAAGCTCGTACCATTGTCGCTTGCTGCACTTGCCGGAACGAGATCCTTTTTCACCATATCGCGATAGAAGCCGACCGCCTTGCGCATCTGTGGAGTATCGAGCGTCGCGGTCTTGCTATCCTCCGAAAGGATATCGGCACCGGCACCCCAGACGAGTGGCGTGAAGGTGAAGATCATGCAGCCGCCACAGCCACCGCCCGAGAAGTAGAAGCCATAGGTATCGTCGCCGAGCTTGCGGATCTTTTCAGCGTTCGCCTCGATTTCCTCCCAGGTCGCGGGCGCCTTTTCGGGGTCAAGACCGGCCTTCTTGTAGAGGTCCTTGTTCCAGGCGAAGACAGAGGTTTCGACTGAAAGCGGCAGGCCGTAGATCTTGTCCTGATAGGTGCCGAGCTTAACGTGCGACGGCGACAGCGAATTGAAATAGGGCAGGCTCTTGGCCCAGTCCGTCAGGTCTTCGAGCTGACCTGCCGCGGCAAAGGCCGGTGTGTAGATGAGGTCCATCGACAGGGCATCGGGCGCCTGGCCGCCGGCGATTGCCGTTGCATATTTCTGCACCAGTTCGCCGAAAGGCACTTCGGTGGTTACGACCTTGTTTTCGTGGCTTGCATTATAGGACTCGACGACCTTGTTGAAGGCATCGCCGATACCGGTGCGGACCCACATTTCGATCTTTTCGGCAGCAGAAGCTGTCGAAACCAGGCAGAGTGTGGCAAGGCTGGTTGCCACCAATAGACGCTTCATCATGGTTCTCCTCCCAATAAGGCGCGTCTCCTTCGCGCCGTTGCTATATTCCGAGGGTGTCTCCCCCGCATGACTGCCGCACGACGAGACGGCACGGCAGCTTCCTGATGCCAGGCTCCACCGGACGTCCCTCCGCAAGCGCCAGAACCGTCAATCCGGCCTGCCGCCCCAGTTCCTTCAATTCCATGTCGACCGTCGTCAGCGGCGGGCGCGTCTGGCCGGCGACAATCTCCCAATTGTCGAAGCCGACCACCGAAACATCCTGCGGCACCCGGATGCCGCGTTCGCGCATCGCATCGATGACGCCGCGCGCAATCTGGTCGTTGCCGCAGAAGATGCCGTCGGGCTTTTCGCCGCTGCCGCTCCACAATCTTGCGACGGCTTCGTGGCCCCAGCTTTCCGACCAGGCTCCAAACAGAACCGGCCGCTCCTCTCCCGCAACCTTACGATAGGCATCGGCACGCTCACGCACCGAAAAGAAATTCTCCGGTCCGGTGACATGCACGATCCGCTTGCGCCCGAGCTTTGCCAGCCATTCGATGGCAAGCCGCGCGCCCTGCGCATCATCAGAACTGAACGTCACGGTTCCCGGCGCTCCCTCCGTGAAGGCGTAGACGACGGGCACGTTCAAATTCGACAGGTCGATCGGCAGCCGTCTGTCCAGACGCTTTCCTGTGGCGATAATGCCGTCGACCTGTTTGTCGAGCATCGCCTCCACATGAATCTGACCGAGTGCCGGATCCTCCTCGATCGCGCACAGGAAAACCGAAACGCCGTGATCAACGAGAGCATCCGATATGCCGGCCATGACCGGCAGGGTAAAGCGACCATAGGTATCATTGGTAAGAAGCCCGATCGTGAAGCTGCGCTTGCTGAGCAGCCCTCTCGCCAAAGCGTTCGGTCTGTATCCGATCTCTGCCGCTATGCGCTTGACCCGCTCGCGCGTTTCCAGTCCCATCCGGCCTGTATCGTTGAGTGCCTTCGATGCCGTCGAGATGCTGATTCCAGCTGCCGCCGCGACGTCATGGATGGTAATCCGGCCTCTTTTTTCTCCTGTTGTCTCCAGCAACCCCTCCCATCGAGCTTGCGATGAGAAAAGCTTTTCTCACTATAATTGTCAAGTGGGAAAAGGTTTGCGCAATTGCTTTGATCCTGAGCGGAGCTGCAGACAGTGGATGTATCGATGGCCGATGATGAGCCGGCTTTTGGTCGAAGGCCGGCGCTGCGGGCTTGTTAGTGTGCGAACGCAATCACTTACAGATAGCCGACGTGGTCGCCGAACGGGACATCTTCATCCAGGTTGCCGCTGCCGATGCGCTCGCTCTCACCGGACAGACGTTCTTCGTCCGGATCAGGGGCCTCTACATGGAGGTGGGTGGAATGATGGTCCAGATGCCGGCCCGCTGCCGGATCATCATCCGCATCGATACGGTCTTCGTCGCTGTCAGCGGAATGATGCTCGTCTTTTTTTCCACTGCCGGCGGTGATCTTTGCCTGTCGCTCGGCGACCCAGGCATTGTCGGGTTCGGAGCCGATCGAGGTGCTGTGGTTTACGTGTGTGGCCGAGGAGGGTGCGGTGGGCGAGGTGGGCGCAATCTTTTCGACCATTGAAATTCCCTAGCTTATGGCCCGACTGGCAGGCTTGTCTATGATTTCTGTCGCCCAAGCGGGTGCGCATGGGGATCGATGCTGATCTGGTCGCGACCCCTCATCTTGGCCGCATAGAGCGCCAGGTCGGCCCTCCGATAGATATCATTGGCATAGTCTCCGCTCATGACACAGGCAATGCCTGCGGAAAAACTGTAGCGGAAGCTGAGTTGGTCGGCCAGCGGACGGGACTGTCTGACGGCAACCAGCATGCGATTGACGATTTCTGCCGCTTCCTCGGGAGCCGTGTTCGGAAGAACCAGAACAAATTCCTCGCCGCCCACGCGGCCGAGAATATCGGTCTTGCGCACCATTTTCTGCAGCGTAGCGGCGAAATCCTTGAGAACGGCATCGCCTGCAGTATGGCCGAAACGATCATTGATATATTTGAAATTGTCGATGTCGAGAACTGCGAGGCAACCGACTTTCTCCGGCTGGTGGCCATAATTGCGCACCAGCTCCTCGAGTTTTGACATCACGAAACGTCTGCTCGGGATGCCTGTCAGCTCGTCGGTCTGGGCGGCCTTGATTGCGCTGTCGCGATCTTGCCGCAGCGTCCTCTGATCGGAGCGGATCGATGTTACGTCGCTCGCAATACAGAGCATCCAGCCATTGGCCTGCATGGTTTCGGTCATCCATAACCAACGGCCGTCATGAAGGTCGGTCTCAAAGGCGCGAAACCCGCTTTTCCCTCGGCGGGCAAGCGTCGACAACAGCCAGCTCTCAAAGTCGGTCGCGGCAATGATCGTTCCGCGGCGGGCGTGAAAGTTGCGCCGCATCAGCTCGGCCCAGAGGGGCTGTTCCTCTTCTGCGACAAACCAGGCATCACGAAACGCGTGATTGGCAAAACGCAGCCGGTCATCCTGGTCGTAAACCGCAACCATGACGCCCGCAACGTCCATCAGCTGCGCCATTTGCAACATTGCTTCCGTGTCAGCCAAGGTCATCATGCCCTCAGAACAGATCATCATCAGCTTGCACTAGCCGCCCCGCGTGAAGAAACAGTTAGCCAGTCTGCATATGCGCAGACCGTTCTGACATCATCAACAGTTGCGGTGCAATTCCTGCCAGGCTGCAATTATTCCTCCAAGTGGAATAATACCTTCCGCATTCTGCAGATTAACGGATTCCGGTGAATGGCTATTGTTGGTTCCAGGCCAGCACGGGCTGTTGGCGAATTTGTCAAAACGGAGAACTGAGATGAACAGACTGATCCTTTCCCTGATGCTGGCAACCGTCAGCTTTGCTCCCCTTTCCCAAGCTGTCGCCGCTCCTGCCAAGCAGGTTGCGATCGCCCAGCAGGTGCCGGTGACCGTGCACTATCGGTCGGCCAAGATCGATGGCGTCAACATGTTCTATCGTGAAGCCGGCCCGTCCGATGGCCCGGTCGTCCTGCTTCTGCACGGCTTCCCGACATCCTCGCACATGTTCCGCAATCTCATTCCGCTGCTCGCGGATCGCTATCACGTCATCGCGCCGGACTATCCGGGCTTCGGTCAGAGTGATGCACCCGATCACACCAAGTTCGCTTACACTTTCGCCCATTACGCAGACATGGTCGATACGCTCATGAACCAGCTCGGCGCCAAGAAGTATGCCATGTATCTCATGGATTATGGCGCACCAGTCGGCTACCGCCTGGCTCTCAAGCATCCCGAACGGGTGAGCGGGCTGATCGTCCAGAACGGCAACGCCTATGAAGAAGGCCTGCGAGAGTTCTGGGATCCGATCAAGGCTTACTGGGCCGATGACTCCAAGGAAAAGCGCGAGGCCCTGTCCAATCTTGTGGTCCTCGAGACCACCAAGTTCCAGTACACGGACGGCGTCAAGGACCTCACCCGCATCAGCCCCGACAACTGGGTTCACGATCAGGCCCTGCTCGACCGTCCCGGCAACAAGGATATCCAGCTCGATCTCTTCCACGATTACGGCACGAATGTCCCGCTCTATCCGCAGTTTCAGGCCTTCTTCCGCGAACGCAAGCCGCCGACGCTGATCGTCTGGGGCAAGAACGACAAGATCTTCCCCGAAGACGGCGCACATCCTTACCTGCGTGATCTTCCGGACGCCGAAATGCATCTCCTCGATACCGGCCATTTTGCCCTCGAAGACAAGCTGGATGAAATGGCGCCGCTTATTCACGACTTCCTCGACCGCAAGGTCGCAAAGTAAAACTCGCTTATGCGAGAGCCCGCGCATTCAGAGGTGAATGCGCGGGCCTTTGCTAATTGAAGTGCCTGTTGGACCTCAGTTTTCCCACCGCAAAATCGATGAAGCTCCGTACCTTTGCCGAAGCATACCGGCCTTCCGGATGAACGACGTGGATCGGCAGGGCTTCTTCCTCGTAATCGGACAGGATCGTGCGCAGTTCACCTGCCTCGAGCTGCGGTGCGATCTGATAGGACAGGACGCGCGTCAGGCCCCAGCCGGAGGCCGCCGCCGAGATGGCAGCTTCATTGGTGCTGCAGTAGAGGCGCGGATTGACCCGCACGGTCGACTTCTTCTGCACGCCGAATCGCCATTCGAGCGATGTCCATGCACTAGTCGATGCGATGATGCGGTGGCGCGACAGATCGCTCGGGCTCATCGGGACACCGTGCTTTTCAAAATAGATGGGCGACCCGCAGATGACACGCCTCACCTGGCCGACACGTGTTGCGGTGAGGCCCGAGTCCGGCAGATGGCCGATACGGATGGCCACATCGATGCCCTCATCCACCATGCTGACAACCCGGTCGACGAACAGGCCGCGACCGATGACGTCGGGGTAGAGATCGAGATATTCGGTCATCAGCGGCAGGACGAACATTGTCCCGAACATGGCCGAGGTCGTGACGGTGAGGGTGCCCGTCGGTTTGCCGTAGGCGCCGGCAGCGATGGCTTCCGCCTCCGAGAGATCGGCGAGAAGTCTTTGGCAGTCCGCAAAATACTGGGCACCGGCTTCCGTCAGTTTGACAGATCGGGTCGTGCGCGCCAGGAGGCGTGTCCCAATGACCTCTTCCAGGGCGGACACGATGCGTGTGACTGCCGGCGGGCTCATATGGAGTTGCCGTCCTGCATCTGCAAAGCTCTCGGCCTCCGCAACCTTCACGAAGACCCTCATTGCCTGCCATCGATCCATGCGCCCCACATTCTCGTGAAAATCTCGGTCCCGCACCAAGCTTTAAACGCTTTTATTCCGATCGCAATCTATCGGTCCCATAGCGTCAAGCCGCTGAACGGCAATCTTTTATCTGGCGGGCGATAGGTCCAGTCTCCTGATGAGGGCGGGCAGTTCCGACGCGATGTCCGGAACGCCGAAAGCCATCAGTTGCCGACTCGCGACCATGCTTGCCTCGTCGTCACCGGCTTCGATCGCCAGTGCGCATTTCACGGCGATATCGACAAGCAGGTCGAAGCTGCCTCCGCGTTTTGCAGCATCGATCTCCGCGCCGCTCAACGCCAGATGTTTCGCCTCCTCCTCCAGCAATCGGACGGCGTGGGGATCATGTCTCGCGTTTGCGATGGCCAGTTCGATTTGTACGCGCATGATCGGGGTTATGAGATCTTTACTCACTTCATTCTCCATAGGCTGCGAATAGCGGTCGTCTCTTCGCTCGCCGTTTCGAGCCTGTCGGCAAAGATGTCGGGTGACGCTTTGGCTGGTGGAGCGATCGCGAGCCGTTGGCCATTCGCAGACGGAACACCGTCGACGCATCGGTACACCTGGCCGCATCGGGCTTGAACAGGGGTTCTGCTGAAGACTTTCTTTCCAATAGCGAAACAATCGGACAAAGCCGCTCCGCTGAGGCTTTTTTGCAAAAGCGGACCCACACCAAAGAACAGTTCCTGACACGCGGAGGCTCTGCTAACCGTCTTAAAACGCCGACAGAGTGCTATAAACCGAGACAACTGCATTCAGCTTCGAGGAACGCCATGCCCCAACCCGTCCTGTTTTCTCCCTTCACCGTGCGCAGTCTTGAACTCGCCAACCGTATCGTGATCGCGCCCATGTGCCAGTACTCGGCCGTCGACGGCTGCATGACGGACTGGCATCTGATCCATCTCGGCCAGTTGGCGCTTTCCGGTGCCGCACTTCTGACCATTGAGGCAACCGCTGTCGTTCCCGAAGGACGCATCACCTTTGCCGATGTCGGCCTTTATGATGACGCCTCCGAAGCCGCGATGGCCCGTACGCTCGAAAGCATCAGGAAATGGTCGGATATGCCAATTGCCGTGCAGTTGGCGCATGCCGGCCGCAAAGCCTCGACCGAGGTTCCCTGGAGAGGCGGCGGTCAGTTCGCGCCGACCGATCCGAACGGATGGCAGACCGAGGCACCTTCCGCCGTTGCCTTCAACCCGAACTACGTGCCGCCAACTGCACTCGATCGCGAAGGCATGAAGCGGGTCCGCGATGCCTTTGCCGCTGCCGCACGGCGGGCGGCGAAAATCGGCATTGATGCCGTTCAGATCCATGGCGCTCACGGCTATCTGCTGCACCAGTTCCTGTCGCCCTTGTCGAACCAGCGAACCGACGACTATGGCGGCTCGCTGGAAAACCGCGCCCGCTTTCCGCTGGAGGTTCTCGACGCCGTGAGGGATGCCTTTCCCTCCGATCGGCCGGTGACGATGCGCGTTTCTGCGACCGATTGGGTCCAAGGTGGTCTGGAGATTTCCGAGAGTGTGGAATTTGCCAGGGTGCTCGAAGCAAGGGGCTGCAACGCCATCCACGTATCGAGCGGCGGCCTGCATCCCTCCCAGGCGATCCCGATCAGCCCGAGCTACCAGGTGCCGCTCGCACGAGCAATCAAGAGTGCCGTCAAAACGCCGGTCATCGCCGTCGGCCTGATCACCGAGCCGACGCAGGCCGAGGCAATCGTGGCGACCGGGGATGCAGACCTCATCGCACTTGCGCGAGCCATCCTCTACGATCCTCGCTGGCCCTGGCATGCAGCCGCCGAGCTCGGCGGGCAGGTCAAGGCAGCCAATCAATATCTCCGCTGCCAGCCGCCGCAGCTCAAAAACCTGTTTGCGAAATAGGACCGAGCGCAAATATCCGCGCGCGGAAAACGCTGTCTGCGTGAGCGTTCAGGCGGCTGTTTGACACCATGATTATGATGTACCCTTCCGGCTGCGATAAATGGGCGGGAGGGGCTCATGACCGATACGGGCACAGTGATCGTCGGAGCAGGTCCCGCCGGTCTTGCCTGTGCGGCGGCGCTCAGAAAAAATGGCCGCTCCTCGTTAATTCTCGAGAGTGCAGACAATCTGGCTGCCTCGTGGCGAAGGCACTATGATCGGCTGCATCTGCATACCGCCAAGGCCCATTCAGGGCTGCCCGGAATGCCCATGCCGGGAGAGTTTCCAAGGTATCCCTCACGGCTGCAGGTGATCGACTATCTCGAAACCTATGCGCGCGCCAACGATGTCAGGATACGGTTTCGCAAATCGGTCACGCGTATCCGGCGGGAGCAAGGCTGGATCGTCGAGACGATCGATGGAGACGCCTTCGACGCCCGAACCGTGGTGATCGCGACCGGGCTTTCCAAAGCCCCGATAAGGCCGGTCTGGAAAGGCCAGGAGAGCTTCGCCGGGAAGATCCTGCATTCCTCGGAGTTCGCCAATGCAAAGGCACTTGGCGGGGGCCGGGTGCTCGTCGTCGGCTTTGGCAATTCAGCAGGCGAGATCGCGCTCGAATGCGCTGAGGAGGGTCTTGAGATCGGCATGTCCGTGCGCGGGCCGGTAAACATCGTCCCACTGGAAATGTTCGGAATTCCGACCGCGACAATCGCCATTGCGCAACGTTACTTTCCTTACCGCCTGGTCGATGCCGTCAACGCGCCGCTTCTGCGTCTGCGCTACCGCGACATGGAGAGATTGGGGCTGCAAAAATCCACGGATGGTCCTCTGACCAATATCGCCGAGAAAGATCGTACACCTTTGATCGATATTGGAACCATGGCAGAGATCAGGATCGGAAGGATCAGGATCTACCCGGGCATTAAAAGCTCGGATCGTCACCAAGTGCATTTCGCCGATGGCCGATCGGCGGATTTCGACACCATCGTCCTGGCGACTGGTTACCGTCCCTCGCTGGAAGCCGTATTGCCGGATTTCGTCGAGAGATTTGATGGCGCCGACAGGCCGAAAAGGGGAGACCTCCAGCCAAGGAGTGACGGTCTTTATTTCTGCGGGTTCAATCCGGCCTCAACGGGCCTTTTGCGTCAAATCGGCATCGAAGCTATCAGCATTGCCCGATCGATAGCGGAGCGATGAACGAAGCTCGGATCGAAATCCCATGAGCGCCAATGTCGGGAATGGCGGCTTCAGCAACGACGCCAAGAGCCAAGTCCCGTGGACATCGTGCGGAGATCCCGGATCAATCCGCCGGGACCGTTTTCGTTGGTGGGTTCGAGGCCGAGCTTCGTCAGCCAGCACCACATGCTGACCCGATGGAACAGCGTATAGAGCCAGAGCGCCCGCTCGATATCGGGATGATCGAGAGCACCGTAGCCCTCGAGGATGGGTTTCCGGCTGCGCGGATCTTCATGTGCCGAACAGAAGAGCGCCTTTGCAAGATCGAAGAGCTTGTCCGCTGCCCGCGCATTGCCGAAATCGACAAGCCCACTGAGCTGAAGTCCGCCTGGATCGGTGCGCAGGGCCAGCACATTGCCCTGATGAAAATCATCGTGGCAGAGGACGGCACCGCTGCTTTCCCGCAGGAGGTCGATGCTTCCTTCTGCCAGTTGCTGCAGACGACGCCCAAGATCGGCATCGCCGCCGAAGTCGCGGAACCGCCGGAACACATCCTCGAATGCTGATGTCATATAGTCGGCATTCGTCGGCATCGGTTTGGCGATCCCGTGGCCGAGTACGTAGCCGTAGGCCGGCATCGGCATTGCATGGATATGTCTCAGCAATGCACCCATCTGGCGGTAGGCATTGTCGATATCCGGCTCCGCCACCCAGCTGCGCAGCGAGCGGCCGGGCAACAGCGGCAGCAAGGCATATCGCAGCGGCAAGAGGCTTCGCGACTCGTCGATCTCAAGCCACTTTGGCGCAAGCGGTGTCAGCTCCGTGAACCAGCCGGCCACAAGCTTCTCCTTGGCCGGTCCCCATTCAGGTTCGTCGGGATAGATCTTGAGCACCAGCGGTTCGCAATCAGCGCCGGCGAAGTCGATCCTGTAGACCTCCGTGCTGCCGCCATGCAGGCGGGCAAAGCCGTCGGCGACAAGCCCAGGATCGAGATTTTGGACGACCCGCTGGATGGTTTCCCTATCGAGCTCCAAGGTCGTTCGTCTTTCCGGTGCCATCTGTAGTCCCTGGACGACGCGCGCAGCCATTTTCAAGATGCGAGGCCAGAAGTTGCGTACTGGAAAAAGCCACCCGGATGATCGGTCGGCGCGGAGTGGGCGCAGAATGCTGTGCCCAATACAGCCGGTCAATCTCGTTCCGTCGAAATATGCCTTGGCTTTGCGAGCTTCTGGAGGCCGGACGTCTCTTGATGAAGGTTTCGATGTCACTGTGGTGGACTGGCGATTATTGAGCCGAATACCCATATAGGCGTCAACGAAGCGCACCTGACGATTCCCGTCCAACTCGCGCATTGGAAAGGAAAGTTCTATGACAACAGAACGTGCAGTACTTGCTGGCGGCTGCTTCTGGGGAATGCAGGACCTTATTCGACGCCTTCCCGGCGTTGTTTCAACGCGTGTCGGTTACACCGGTGGCGAAGTCCCCAATGCAACCTATCGCAATCACGGCAACCATGCCGAAGCGATCGAGATCATCTTCGATCCGCAAAAGACGAGCTATCGCGATATCCTGGAATTCTTCTTCCAGATCCATGATCCATCGACCCGCAATCGTCAGGGCAATGACATTGGCGCAAGCTATCGGTCCGCAATTTTCTATGCTGACGAGACCCAGCATCGCATTGCCGAGGACACGATCGCCGATGTGGATGCTTCGGGCCTCTGGCCCGGGAAGGTCGTGACGGAAGTCGTTCCCGTCAGCGATTTCTGGGAAGCCGAGCCGGAACACCAGGACTATCTCGAACGTATTCCGAATGGCTACACATGCCACTTCGCTCGTCCGGGCTGGAAATTGCCGAAGCGGCAGTCGAACGTCGCTTGAGCGTTGTCGACCAGGAAAATTGAACGGATTTGACGAGCGGCGGCCTTCCGGGCCGCCGTTTTGATTCACGAGATCATTTCAATCTGTCCTTATGGCCTCCGAATCATGATCAAACTCTTGTTTGATCATCTCGCTTGGGTGCCGGCCGCCATCGTGATATCCACCGCTTTCGGCGAGGGCGATGCGAGGAAATTGCACGCCCCGCTGGCGCTTTTTTCAACGCCATTCAACGCGCCGGCCATCGTGCATTTTGTCCGCCGACAATGCGGAAAACGTATGTTATCGTTTGCTTGAATAGAAGTGATTGTCGATGTTTTGAAGGCAGGAGCCGCGTATGACTCGCGACACGCCAATCGATAAACAGGGGCGGTCTGCAAGTATCACGACCGGCGATAGCCGCTCTTCTGAAATTCATGGCGAGCGGCGGGTCGTGACTGCGCTTTGCTATGATCTGGTCGGCTCTACAAATCTCTTCAATCTGATGGATCTCGAAGACTACCAGGATCTGCTGGCGGCCTTCCTGCAGGCGGCGCGCCAATCCATCACCGCGCATTCCGGCGTCATCCGGGTCGAAGCCGGGGACGGCGGAGTGGCGCTTTTCCCGATCGAACTCGGACCGAGAGATGCAGCATCGGCTGCGATCCGCGCCGGCCTTGGAATCGTTGAAGCGTGCCAGCGCCTTGCCCGCGATCTCAAGCGCGACGACGTGCAAGTGCGTGTGGGGGTCGCCACTTCCGTTGCCCTCATCCGGGAAGCGCAGTTGCAGAACTGGATACACGAGCCCGTCACGGGTGCCGCACTCGCTCTTGCAACACGGCTCGAGGCCGCTGCCCAGCCAAACACCGTCCTGGTTTCGGACGAGACACGAAACCTCGCCGGTCGTTCCCACGCCTTCGTATCGGAGGGTACGCGCCTGTTGAAAGGCTTCTCGGAGCCCGAAAGCGTCTGGAGAGCGATCGGCCACAAACGGGAGGTCGACCGGTTTCACGCCTTCGGAAGGCTGGACGGTACTTTCATTGGCCGTGTCCATGAGCTCGAACGGATCGGGCAAGCCTGGACCGCCGCCGCTGAAGGCAAGGGCAGGATCCTTGTCATCACCGGCGAGGCCGGTATCGGGAAGTCGCGGATGCTTCGGCAAGTCAGGCGAATGATCCATGCGGAGCCCGCAAGATCGCTGCTCTTCCAATGCCTGCCGGGAGGCGTTCGCTCGACGCTTCACCCGCTGCTTAACAGTTTCCCCCAGCGCCGATCCGAAACCGCTGACGGCGGACGCCTGACGGTCGATATGGTTGCCGCCCAATTCGCTCGACAGGGTATTCGGGATCCGGAAGTCATCGACATTTTTTCTTATCTGCTCGGTGCCGATGGGCGCAATGAAGCTCTCTCAGGCAGTTCCCCCAAGGTGATACAACAGCGCGCACGACAGGCGCTGTCAAAGGCATTGAGCGTCATCTGCGAGGAAACGCCGCTGGTCATTGCCGTCGAGGACATTCACTGGATCGATCCGACTTCCGAGCATCTTCTTCACGAAGTGGCCCGGCTCGTGCCTACGCTGCCTGTGCTGCTGATCGTCACCTGCCGACCCGGTTCTGAGGCCGGCATGTTCGACGCGGACGCCGCGGAACATATTTCCCTCGGTCCGCTCGATCGCGATGAAACACGGCTGGCGATCGCGGCGCGCTGGCCGACGGATCGCCAGGATGCACTACCGCAGCTGTTCGAAGTAACCGAGCGCATATCCGGCGGCGTGCCGCTTTTCATCGAGGAAATATGTCAATGGGCCTCTGAAATAACGTCTAGGGACGCGATGAGCGTGCCCCCAAACACATCCCGCAGCCATGTTTCCGCCTTCGAAGGAATATTGGACTTGCGGCTCGAACACCTGGGTCCGGCCAGAGACGTTGCCCGTGCCGGAGCCGTTGTGGGTGATCGTTTCACCATTCCGCTGCTTCGCGCGTTGCTGCCGGACACGAGCAGGAAATCGCTCGTGCATGCGGCCGAAACGCTTTGCGAGACCGGGTTCTTGACCCGCGTGCGTGCTCATGGCGATGTCGCATATGGCTTTCGCCATGCTCTGATCCAGGAGACCATCTATAACGGTCTGCTTAAGACCCAGCGTCAGCTTCTCCACCGGCGCCTGTTCACGGCAGCAAACAGCAATCGTCCGGTCGTAAATTGGCTGGATGCGGGCGCACTTGCCCAGCACGCAGAGTCCGCAGGCCTCCGGGAGCATGCGATTGCATTGTTCATAAAGGCCGGAAAGGAGCTCGCCAGACGTTCGGCAATGGTCGAAGCGCGCCACCATTTTGAACGCGCCTTGGCGCTGTGTGAGTCCGTTCCCGGCGGTGCCGCCGATGGCTTATACCTCTCGGTGCTGACCGAGCTCGGGCCGCTGCTGACGGCAACGGTCGGTCCCAACTCGGCACCGGCGCGGATCCTTTACGAAAAAGGCGTCGAGGTCGCACGACGCCAGGCCAAGGAGGATCAGCCCAAGTGGTTTCCGGTCTATTGGGGTTGGTGGCTGACCGGGCAGAACTTCATGGAGATGCGCAGCCGTGCCCGTGAAGTTCAGGTCATGCTTTCAGGAATTGCCGATCGCGAGATCGAACTCCAGGTCAATCATTCAATCTGGGCGATCGAGTTCAATGTCGGCAGGCAGGAGGATGCCCAGAAAGCGATAAGGGCGGGGCTTGCGCTTTACGACGATGAGGCGGCCAAGGCGAGCCGCAACGTGTTCGGCGGTCATGACGCGAAGGTCTGTGGTCTCGGACAGTTGGCGCTATCCCTTTGGCTGACCGGCCAGACCGAGGCTTCAAGCAAGGCGCTTGCCGATATGGTCGCCTTTGCGGACAGCATCGCCCACATGCCGAGCAAGGCGCACTCGCTGGATACCGAGGCAGTATCGGCATTCTACCGCAACGACCATGCTCGTCTGATCGAGATTTCCAGCAGGATGGGTGATTTCGCGAAAAAACACGAACTGCAATCCTTATCTGCCCTCGCAATGCTCTTTCGCGGATGGGCGACTGCGCATGTTGAAAATCTGTCCCGCGGTCATGAGATGTTCCGCACGGGTTTGGCGCTCCTGAAGGAGCTTGGGGCCGTCGCGGATCTGCCGATCTATCTCTACATGCATGCGACCATGCTCGGCCATGCGCGCAAGTATCAAGCGGCGATCGATGTCGCCACCGACGCGATCCGTGAGGCGAGGGCGACAGGCCATGGTTACTGGCTAGCCGAACTCCACCGGCGTCGCGCGCTTCTGCTGTCGAGCGCCAAGGCTGAAAAGACGGCTCTCCTGTCCGATCTGAGAATCGCCCTCGCCATCGCGGAAGAGCAGGGCGCGGTTGCCTTGCTGCATCGGACGCAACGGTCCTTGAAGGAGCTCGGCCTTGCTGGCGAGTTCTGACATTTGCCCTGCAGGCGTCAGTGAGATGCTCTCGGCATTCTATGCCGGGATCAGAGATGGAAACATGTCTCCTACATCTGCAGGATCGGACCCTGAAGATGCAGAGGCTTATTTCCGCTCCCTGCTGCCTCTCTGTCGTCGCGCCCGGATCACACGCATCGCCGACCTGACCGGCCTCGACCGGATCGGGCTTCCGGTCATCCAGGCCATACGACCCGCGGCATTGTCCGAAGTCACCTCGCTCGGCCGCGGATTGTCCAAAGCGCCTGCTGCCATCGGTGCAATCATGGAGTCGCTCGAGCGCTATTACGCCGAGGCAATCCCTGCTTCTCGCGTCTTCGTGTCGACTGCAGAAAGACTGCAGGTTGGCGCCGGATTCTTCGATGGTTTCAGTCCCGCTGCTTCTCGGGAAAATTGGCGCGAGCGCGAGATCGACTGGATGATGGGCGTCGATATTGCGACCGGCGCTCTCACCCCCGTGCCGTTTGAACTTGTGCATACGATCTACACCGATCCGCCACCTCGGCGTGACGGCGTCTTTCTGCGCACCACGACCGGCCTTGCATGCCACCGGTCAGACCTTGCCGCCTTGCTGCATGGGCTACTGGAATGCATAGAGCGGGATGCGATGGCGCGTGCTTTCGAAACCCACGGCCTTATGGACCGGATGAGGCTGTCGTTGTCGGGACTGGGAGCAGCGGCTCAAGATCTTCTGTCACGCATCGCCGAGCACGGAATATCGGCCGCCTTCTGGTATGCGCCATCGCCAGCAGGGATCCCGGTCGTCTGGTGCCAGACGATTGAAGCTGGCGAAGGCGAGCCCACGCTCGCGCTGCCGACGGAAGGTTATTGTGCCGGTCTTGAGATTCATCAGGCGGCGTTCGGCGCGCTGCTTGAAGCGCTGGCGGCCCGTGCCGGCGCGATATCCGGTGCGCGTGACGATCAGACGCGGAGACATTATCTGAGGCCGAGCAAGGCAATGCTTGCCGACGCGCGCGATCTCATCCTAGGCAAAAACGCTCACTCGACCAATTTTCCCGGTGTTTTGCCGCCTGCTGTCGACCTCGTTGATCTTCTGGAGCGGGTCATCAATGCTGGACTGGGGCCGGTTCTTGCTGTTCCGGTTGCTTTGCTGAACGATCCGAGCATTCGTTGCGTGCGCACGATCCTTGCTGGCATGCGCCCCTTTTCCGTCGAGCGGTGAGGATCCGGAATGGATCAAGGCAAGGACGGCCCAACACTCGTTTTTCTCGGTCCGACCCTGCGTTTGCCGGAAGCGCAGCACCTTCTCGACGCGATATACCTGCAGCCCGTTTCGCAGGGAGACATTATCCTTGCCGCCCACGCATTTCGTCCGAAAGCGATGGTCTTGATCGATGGTTTCTTCGAAGACAGACCCGCCGTGCGCCATAAGGAAATTCTCTGGGCGCTGTCGCAAGGCATCGTGATGATCGGCGCGGCAAGCATGGGCGCGCTCCGGGCTGCAGAACTGCACCCGTTCGGAATGATCGGTGTCGGCCTCATCTATCGCTGGTACAGGCGGTGGCCGCTGACGGCGGAAGATGCCGTCGCAGTCCAATGCGGGCCTGCCGAACTCGGCTTCACGCCTCTCACGGAGGCCATGGTCGACCTTCAGCGCAGTTTTAAGGCGCTCTTTCGTCGTGGCCTGATCTCCAAAGCCGAGATGGATGCCGGTACCGCTGCGGCCCAACGGCTTAATTTTCGGGAGCGCTCCCTCAGAAAGGTAGTGATTGCAGCGCAATGGCTGCCGGAGAAGGCAGCCTTGTTTCGCAGCCATCTCATTATGCAGAAGAAAGCCGATGCCAGACTGGCCCTGCAACTCGCTCCCGCGCTCTTGAAGTTAAAACAGGAAAAGTTGCCCTGTACGATAACCAATACTTTCCTTCGCGATCTGGAAGCCGGATCTATTGACATCAAGTTAATTAGAAATTACTAATTTAATAAATTGCCATACAACTCATCTCACCGAGGAGTTGAGCTATGGAATTATATCCCGACATATCACTTGAAAAGTCCGCGCAGGCTCTTGGAACGCGATGCTGGATATTTCCCCAGCCGCCTTTTATCCTTGGCTATGAGCAACCGGACCGGGTCTTGCTGTCCATATTGCCCGATGAGATTGGCGATGGTCCAAGCGACATCTTGATGTATGTCGCCGATCCGCTCTTCGACAAGGAGCCCTACGGGTTCAGCGGTCTTCCCCCTTATGGCGGCCCTCGACGGCGCTCTGTCCGATCCGGCCCTGATGGTCATTTTGACAGCCTTGATCCGAGATCACGCGATTATCTCGGCGTTCATGCCTATGCATGCGTGCATTTCGTTCTGGACGTCTGGCGCAATTATCTCGCCCGGCCGATGCATTGGTTCTTCTCCGATTACTATTCAAGGCTCGAAATCATTCCCTTTGTCCGGTGGAACAATGCGCATGCGGGCTTCGGCTTCATCGAGCTCGGCTGCTCAGAGGCAGGTGGCGAAGAATCGCCCTATGCGTTGAATTTCGACACGATCGCTCACGAGATCGGCCATCTGGTCACGCTCTCGCAGATGGGGCTTCCAGATCGCCTTTCCCGCGACGCGGATTTCTTTCCGTTCTCCGAGGCCATCTCAGACAGCATATCGTTGATTTCTTTTCTGCATTTCGAATCCGCCATCGACCGGCTGCTGCGCCGGACGAAAGGAAATCTCCTGCTTTACAACGAGCTCAATCGCTTCGCCGAAACAAGCCCGGAGACGCAAATTCGCCTTGCGACCAACTTCCGGCGCATGTCGGAAGTCACCAGTGAGGCTCATGATCGCTCGCTACCCTTCCTCGGTGCGATCTTCGATACGATCGTCGAACTCTATCACCGTGAGCTGGTCGCCAGCGGCTGCGCCGATCATCGTCTGCTCTCTGTCAATCTTCGCGATCTGACGCAGGACGAGTTTGACTGGTTCCGGCAAACGACGGCGGAGGCTTTTCGCGACAAACCGCTTTTCTTCAAGCTCGCCTTGATCAAGGCGAGAGATTCAGTGGGAGGGGCAATCGGTGCTGCGCTTCATAAGCTGGATCCGGGCGCGATGCGTCTTGGGGATGCCGCGCTGGCTATTGTCTCGGCTGCGGATTTACGGGCCGCCGCGCAACTGGAGGAAAACTTTGTATGGCGTGAAATCATCGGCTCGAGGTGAGCCAGAACAGGAGGGGAAAATGAGCTGCTGCTCTGAAAATCCGTTCGTCGGAACAGGCAATCTGCCATTCAATCCAAGCGAGGTTCGTCTCTATGGACGAAACGAATATTGTCCGCCCGACGAAGCCCAGCAGCGATCCGAAGCTGCCCAGGCAAAACCTATCCGGGATGGTGGCGTTGAAGCCGGCAAGGACAAGATCAAGCTCAGGGTGGACAACTGCCACATTCTGATCGATCCCGGGAAGGTCGACATAGTCAGCATCGGCGTGATCTATGGCTATGCCTATGAGGGACACTGCTACAAGCTCCCGAAACCGCGGATCATGTATCTCCCGGTCAAGGCCACGGAAATAGAGGGGGATGACTGCGGATGCGATTGCGGCTACTCGAACGCACTCGGCTATTCCGTGTGGTCGCTGGACAAACTCGAACGCGTGATTGCGCTCGATGTGCGCTCCGACGATATCAAGACGCTGATCCTTGACGAGAACCTTCCCGGTAACCGCTCGCCGCTCGCCTATGCGCAGACTCAATCGCTGGCGCCGCAGCGGCTTCGCGATTGAGAACCGGCAAGCGTCCGGATCAAGGCCTGCCTGCTCTCCGTTCGACGCCAGGACGGAGAGCAGGCGTCACCTGCTCGTCCCGGTCCGACACGACGCGACGGTCTGTCTTCGCGAGAGGCGTCCCGCATGCCCTGCAGGTGCTTCGGCATTGATGGTTCCTGCCGGCAAAGTTACTGGACTTTGCGGCATCGGAAGTTTAGTACGTGCCTCCGCTAACCGGTCGCAGCCCACCCGGTTCAACAAAACAAGGGATCCTAAAATGAAAGTACTTGTCGTCTGCTCAGGCGGACTCGACTCCATTTCGCTTGCATACAAGATCGCGGCGAGCCACCAGCTGATCAGGCTGATTTCCTTCAACTACGGTCAGCGGCATGTCAAAGAGCTGGAATTCGCGGCTCTCTGCGCACAGAAGCTCGACGTTCCGCACGACATCATAGACGTCTCGAACGTGGGCAAGCACCTGACCGGCTCCGCCCTCACGGACGATATTGAGGTGCCAGACGGCCACTATGCTGAGGAGACGATGAAGGCAACGGTCGTGCCGAACCGGAACGCCATCATGCTGGCGATTGCATTCGGGCTGGCCGCAGCACGTCGGGCAGACGCCGTGGCGATCGCGGTCCATGGCGGAGACCATTTCATCTACCCCGACTGCCGGCCGGGTTTCATTTCGTCGTTCGAGGTCATGCAACAGCATGCGCTCGAGGGCTACGCAAACGTCAGATTGCTGGCTCCCTATGTGAACACTACGAAGGCCGACATTGTCATCGATGGCGCCAGGCACCGAACGCCATTTGCGGAGACCTGGTCTTGCTATAGGGGCGGTCGCCTGCATTGCGGAAGATGCGGTACTTGCGTCGAGCGTCGCGAAGCTTTCCATCTCGCCGGTGTCGAGGATCCGACCGTCTATGACGATCCGGATTTCTGGATTGCTGCGACGGGTGGGTACAGAGCAGAAGAGGCGAAGTGATGTACCGGATCACCAAGGAGTTCCATTTTTCCGCCTCGCATCAGCTGTCCCATCTTCCCGACGACCACCAGTGCGCGCGTCTCCACGGGCACAATTATATCGTCGAGGTCGAGCTTTCGGCCTCCGACTTGAACGAGGACGGCTTTGTCCGCGACTATCACGAGCTTGCGCCTCTCAAACGGTACATCGACGAATGCTTCGATCATCGACATCTCAACGATGCGCTGGGCCATGATCGGGTAACGTCAGAATGGCTCGCCAAGCATTTTTACGATTGGTGCAAGGAAAGACTGCCGGAAACCTCGGCGGTCAGGGTAAGCGAGACGCCGAAGACATGGGCGGAATATCGCCCATGACAGTCAGGGAGCAAAAGATCCGCATCAGCGAAATATTCGGACCGACGATCCAGGGGGAAGGGCCGCTCATAGGCCTTCCGACCGTCTTTGTCAGAACGGGCGGATGCGACTATCGCTGCGAATGGTGCGATACCCTCCATGCCGTCGACAGCGCCTTCCGCGACGAGTGGACGCCGATGTCGGTCGACGACATCTGGTCGAAAGTGGAAGCGCTGTCTCAGGGCTGTCCGCTGACGATTTCCTTGTCTGGTGGAAACCCGGCAATTCAGCCACTTGGGCCGCTGATAACCAGGGGAAAGCGCGACGGCTATCAATTCGCTTTGGAAACGCAGGGCTCGATCGCCCAGGACTGGTTTGCAAAATTGGATCATTTGATCCTCAGCCCCAAACCACCGTCCAGCGGAATGGAATTCAAGGCGGGTGAACTAAGGGAGTGCGTGGCAGCTGCACGCAATGGTCCCAGGATCGCTATGAAGATCGTCATCTTCGATGAGCTTGACTACGCCTTTGCAAGGTCGGTCGCCAGGGAGTTCGAAGAGCTTCCGATCTTTCTCCAGCCGGGCAATCACACGCCGCCGGTGGAAGATGAAGTGCTGATCGATCTCGACGGCATTCTCAACCGCATGCGGTGGCTGGTCGATCGGGTCGCCTCGGACCGGTGGTTCGACGCTCGCGTTCTCCCGCAGCTCCACGTTCTGCTCTGGGGAAACATGCGGGGCGTGTGATCGCCTCCAAGGAAATCTCGGACCGTCGGGGATTTGCGACCTTGTCGCCGGTTCCTGCGGCGTCGCCATCTATCTGTTGAGAGGAACGCAAAACTGCCTTGACGGCTTCCCATCTTTCAGAAATGCTAAGATGTCAGACCAATTTAATAGGTCGGCTGCCTTGAAAAAGAACCTGGGGAACCATGAAGGCAAATGCTAGCGACAGGCCGGTAATCCGGCCCCTTCCGGCGATGGATCGCGCGCGTCAGGTGACCGATGCGCTGGCGCATTATGTCGAGGATGCCCGGCTTCAGGCGGGTGACCGGCTGCCGGCGGAGCGCGAGCTGATGGCGGCCCTGGCCGTCGGGCGTTCCACCATTCGTGAAGCGATCCGGCATTTCCAGGCGCTCGGCGTCATCGAGACGCGCAAGGGCAGCGGAACCTATCTACTGAAACCGGTTTCTCGCGATACCGTTCATATGCCGCTGTCACTCGATACGACGCATCTGCGCGATGTGCTGCTACAGACGCTTGAAGTTCGCCGCGGCATTGAATGCGAAGCCGGCATGGTGGCTGCACGCCGGCGCACCGGGAAGGATCTCTTGCTCATCGAGGAAAAGCTCTGCGAGATGGAGCGGGTGCATATAGCCCAGGGCGCATCGGGTCCGGAAGACCTGGCCTTCCATCTGGCGGTCTATGATGCCACCCATAATCCGCTGTTCCGCCAGCTTCTCGAGCAGATGCGCGAGACCTTCGAACGGTTCTGGACGCATCCTTTCGACCGGCAGGACTTTGCCCGCCGATCTTTCCCCTTTCACCGCACCCTTTTCAACGCCATCGCCGCCCAGGACACCGAAGCGGCGCGGCGTGAGACACTGAAAATCCTCGACGTGGTCGAGGAAGACATCAAGGAAATGTCCCGATGACTGACGGCCTCGAACCGTTCGACCTTGCCTCGCTGATCACCGCCCATGACGAAGGCAACTTCGCCGAAGCGGTCGTGCCGCCGATCTTCCAGACGTCGCTTTTTACCTTCTCCGACTATGACGACATGATCGCCTCCTATCGCGGCGAAAAGGTGCGGCCGATCTATACGCGTGGCCTGAACCCGACCGTGCGCATGTTCGAGGAGATGCTCGCAAAGCTCGAAGGGGCTGAAGATGCGTTGGGCTTTGCAAGCGGCATGGCGGCGATCTCGTCTGCCGTTCTTAGCTTTGTGGAACCGGGCGACCGCATCGTCGCCGTCAAGCATGTCTATCCGGATGCCTTCCGGCTGTTCGGCACGATCCTGAAGCGAATGAAGGTCGAAGTGACCTATGTTGACGGTCGTGATGAAGAGGCGGTCGCCAAGGCACTGCCGGGTGCCAAGGTCTTCTACATGGAAAGCCCGACGAGCTGGGTCATGGAAGCCCATGATGTCGGCGCGCTGGCGGCACTCGCCAAAAAGCACGGCGTGGTCACAATGATCGACAATAGCTGGGCGAGCCCATTCTTCCAGCGGCCGATAACGCTCGGAGTCGACCTGGTCATTCATTCGGCCTCAAAATATCTCGGCGGCCACAGCGATGTCGTCGCCGGTATCGTCGCCGGCTCGAAGGAGATGATTGCGCGCATCAAGGCCGAATCCTATCCCTATCTCGGTGGCAAGCTGTCTCCCTTCGATGCCTGGCTGCTGATCCGGGGCCTCCGGACTTTGCCCTTGCGCATGCGGGCACATGAGGCAGCGGCCATGACGATCGCGCAGCGTCTGCAGGCGCTCGATGTAGTCGAGCAGGTCTGTCATCCGGGCCTTGCCAACCGCTTGCCCAACGGCCTCAACGGCACGTCGGGCCTCTTTTCCTTCATATTCCGCGAAGGCATCGATGTCAGAGCCTTCGCAGATCACCTCAAGCTTTTCAAACTGGGCGTAAGCTGGGGTGGACATGAAAGCCTGATCGTACCGGGCGAGGTGGTGCTGCAGCAAAAGGCACAGCCGAATTCCGCACAAACCTTCGGTATCAGCCCGCGATCTGTGCGCCTCCATATCGGCCTCGAAGGAACCGAGGCCCTGTGGAGGGATATCGAGGAGGCGATTGCTGTCGCCTCTTAACTGAAACCTCACAAACAACGACGGAGGGGAACCGAAAATGAAAAAGCTTATTCTTTCAGCGCTCTTTGCAACCACGATGATGGCAGGCACGGCCTTTGCGGACACGACGCTGAAGCTCGTCGAAGTCATCACCAGCCCCGAGCGCACCGAAACGCTGAAGTCGATCGTCGGCAAGTTCGAAGCCGCCAATCCCGGCACCAAGGTCGATATCATCTCGCTGCCCTGGAACGAAGCCTTCCAGAAGTTCGCGACCATGGTTTCGGCCGGCGATGTGCCCGACGTGATGGAAATGCCCGATACCTGGCTGTCGCTCTATGCCAACAACGGCATGCTCGAGAGCCTCGAGCCCTATCTTGCGAAGTGGGAGCACACCAAGGAACTGACGCCGCGCGCGCTCGACCTCGGCCGTGACGTCAACAACACCGCCTATATGCTGCCCTACGGCTTCTATCTGCGCGCCATGTTCTACAACAAGAAGCTGCTCGCAGACGCCGGCGTCAAGGAACCACCGAAGACGATGGAAGACTTCACCAAGGCCTCCGAAGCCGTCTCCAAGCTGCCGGGCAAATATGGCTACTGCATGCGCGGCGGTCCGGGCGGCCTGAACGGCTGGATGATCTTTGCCGCCTCCATGGCCGGCAGCAACAAGTACTTCAACGAAGATGGCACCTCGACCATGAACAGCGAAGGCTGGGCAAAGGGCATCGAGTGGATGGTCGATCTCTACAAGAAGGGCTATGCACCGAAGGATAGCGTCAACTGGGGCTTCAACGAAGTCGTCGCCGGCTTCTATTCCGGTACCTGCGCCTTCCTCGACCAGGATCCGGATGCGCTGATCGCCATTGCCGAGCGCATGAAGAAGGAAGACTTCGGCGTCATGCCGTTGCCGAAGGGGCCGGCCGGCAAGTCCTATCCGACTATCGGTTACGGCGGCTGGTCGATGTTCACGACGAGCCAGAACAAGGACCTCTCCTGGAAGCTGATCGCCACGCTCGAAGGGCCTGAAGGCAATATCGAGTGGAACAAGAAGATCGGCGCTCTGCCGGCCTATACGGCTGCCGAGAAGGATCCCTTCTACGCCGGTGACCAGTTCAAGGGCTGGTTCGAGGAACTCGCCGACAAGGACACCGTCCCGACGGTCATGCCGACCTACCTCGAGGAATTCGCCTTCTTCAAGGATTCCATGGCGATCAAGACCTCGCAGCAGGCGCTGCTCGGTGACATCTCGGCCAAGGATCTCGCCGATCAGTGGGCCGATTACCTCACCAAGGCGCAGCAGAAGTTCCTGGCCAAGAAGTAAGGCCAAAATCGCAAACGGCGGCGGATATCTTCCGCCGCCGCTCATGCAACGACAGACGGCGCGCCGAAGTGCCGCAAGGGGAAGTATCGGGTAAATGACTATCACCGCCGACACGCTCGAGATGCGCCACGACCGCCGGCCATGGCTGCGGCGCCTGGCCGATGCCTCGGAGCCTTATCTCTATAGCGCGCCCTCGTTGATCCTGATCATTGCGGTCATGCTGGTCCCGCTGGTGGTCGGCGTTTCCTATGCCTTCCGCGATATCCAGCTTCTCAATCCTTTTTCCGGTGGCTTCGTCGGGATCGAGCATTTCCGCGAGCTTGCACAGGACAAGGCCTTCTACGGCGCGCTCAAGAATACGCTCTGGTGGACCGGCGCGTCCGTCATCCTGCAATTCATCTTCGGCCTCATCCTCGCCCTTCTGCTCGACAAGCCGTTCTGGGGCAGGGGCGTCATTCAGGCGCTGGTCTTCCTGCCCTGGGCCGTACCGTCATTCCTTGCCGGCCTGAACTGGGCCTGGCTTTTCAATCCGGTCATCGGGCCGATCCCGCACTGGCTGTTCGGGCTCGGACTGATGAGTGAGCCGGGCAATATTCTCTCCGATCCGCAATATGCGATGTGGGGGCCGATCATCGCCAATGTCTGGTGGGGTATTCCCTTCTTTGCCATCACGCTGCTTGCAGCCCTGCAGGCGATCCCGCGCGATCTTTATGAAGCGGCCTCGATCGACGGTGCCGGCTGGTTCCAGCGTTTCTGGTCGATCACCTTGCCGTTTCTGGCGCCGACGATTGCCATCACTGTCATGCTGCGCACCGTCTGGATTTCGAATTTCGCCGATCTCATCGTCGTCATGACTGGCGGCGGCCCGGCGGACAGGACGCAGATTGTCGCGAGCTACATCTTCACCCAGGCCTTCAAGCGGCTCGATTTCGGCTATGCCTCGGCGATTGCGCTGGTATTGCTGGTCCTGCTTCTTGCCTATTCCATGCTGATCATCCTGCTGCGGCAGAGCCTGCTGGCCAAGGATTGAGCCATGAGACGATCCATTCTCCCCATCATCGCGCACCGTCTGGCGATCCTCGTCTATGTCATCTTCGCGCTTTTCCCGCTCTTCTGGCTTTTGAAGGTCTCGGTAACGCCGAATGACCTGCTTTATACCGAAGGCGTGCGCATGTGGCCGTCGCGGACCACCTGGGAACACTATAGTTTCGTGCTGCAGCACAGCGCCTTCCCAACCTTCTTCAAGAACAGCGTTATCGTCTCGGCTTCGACGGCGATCACGGTGACGATCTGTGCCTCGCTGTCCGGCTATGCTTTGTCGCGCTTCACCTTCCGGGCGAAATACTGGATCGTGGCGCTGATGCTGCTGACACAGATGTTCCCGCTCGTCATGCTGGTGGCGCCGATCTTCAAGATTCTGTCGCCCTTGCACCTGACGAACAGCCTGACCGGTCTCGTAATCGTCTACACCGCCTTCAATGTGCCCTTTGCGACCTTCCTGATGCAGTCCTTTTTCGATGGCATTCCGAAGGACCTCGAAGAGGCGGCGATGATCGATGGGGCCACCCAGTTCATGGCCTTCCGTCAGATCATCCTGCCGCTGACGCTGCCCGGCATTGCGGCAACTCTCGGCTTCGTCTTCACGGCGGCGTGGAGCGAGCTGCTCTTTGCATTGATGCTGATCAACGGCAATGACGCGGCGACCTTCCCGGTTGGCCTTCTTACCTTCGTTTCGAAATTCTCCGTGGATTTCGGGCAGATGATGGCGGCAGGCGTCATGGCGCTTATTCCGGCCGGCCTCTTCTTCCTGCTCATCCAGCGTTATCTCGTCCAGGGCCTGACGGCCGGCGCGGTCAAGGGTTAGTCACATGGCATCGATCGACATCAAGAATATCAAGAAATCCTACGGCCATTTCCCGGTGCTGCATGGCGTCGATCTGGAAATCAAGGATGGGGAATTCGTCGTCCTCGTCGGCCCGTCCGGCTGCGGCAAGTCAACACTGCTGCGGATGATCGCCGGCCTCGAAGAGGTGACTGATGGTGAAATCCGCATTGCCGGCAATCGTGTCAACGAGCTGCATCCGAAAGACCGCGACATCGCCATGGTGTTCCAGTCCTACGCGCTCTATCCGCACATGAATGTTGCCGGCAATATGAGCTACAGCCTGAAGCTTAGGAAGACGGCGAAGGAGAAGATCGCGAGTGCCGTTGCCGGTGCGGCTTCCAAGCTCGGCCTCGACCCGCTGCTCGAACGGCGCCCGAAGGCGCTCTCCGGCGGCCAGCGCCAGCGTGTCGCCATGGGCCGCGCCATCGTGCGCCAGCCGAAGGCATTTCTCTTCGACGAGCCGCTGTCGAACCTCGATGCGCGCCTGCGCGAACAGATGCGCGCCGAAATCAAGAAATTGCATGGCGACCTCAAGGCAACCTCGATCTACGTTACCCACGACCAGATCGAGGCGATGACGCTGGCGGACCGGATCGTCGCCATGCATGGCGGGGTAGTGCAGCAGGTCGGCAGCCCCTTGGAGCTTTACGACCGTCCCGCTAATCTCTTCGTCGCGGGCTTCATCGGTTCGCCGGGCATGAATTTCCTCGATGCGATTTATCAGGCAGGCGGAGCGAAGCTGAAGGACGGTACCATCGTGCCGCTCAACACGTCGCTTGGCCTGCCGAACGGCGAAAAGGTGACGATCGGCATTCGGCCGGAACACGTCACCATGACGAATGACGGGTCAGGTATTAGCGCCGACGTCGAGCTCGTCGAGCCGACCGGCTTCGGCATCATCCTGCATCTTTCGCTGCACGGCCTGCCATTCAAGATCTTCACTCTTGATCGTGATGCGCTGAGTGCGGGACCGAAGGTCAATGTCACTTTCCCGGCCAAGCATCTGCATGTGTTCAACAGTGAGGGCAACCGGGTCGATTGAACCGATGGAGAGCAATTGCCTGTCTTCAGGCAACGGAAGGAGCGGTGATGCGGCCTTGCCGATGGCGGAAAAGAGCTTTCATCACAGGCCCTTCGGTGGCTATATGACCGGGTGATGATCATGCTGGACTGGATATTATGACAGACACTGTTCTCGACCGTTTTCTTCGCTATGTCGTCATCGACACGCAATCTGATCCCGCCTCGTCCGCGCAGCCGACGACCGAAAAACAGAAGGATCTCGGCCGGGTTCTCGTCGAGGAGCTCCTGGAGATCGGCCTTTCGGATGCACATCTCGATGAGTACGGCTATGTCTATGCGACTATTCCGGCCAATACGGACAAGAGCCTGCCAGTCATCTGCTTCTGCTCGCATATGGACACTGCGCCTGACTTCACCGGCAAGAACGTGAAGCCGCAGATGGTGAAGGCCTATGCCGGTGGGGATATTCAGCTTCCCGGTGATCCAAACCGGGTGATCCGTGTTTCAGAACATCCCGAGCTGAAAAACCAGATCGGCAACGATATCATCACGACCGATGGAACGACTTTGCTCGGCGCAGACGACAAGGCGGGCCTGGCGGAAATCATGGCTGCGGCTCAAGTCCTCGTCGACAATCCGGGGATCAAGCATGGGACGATCAAGATCCTCTTCACGCCGGATGAAGAGGTTGGTCGCGGCGTCAACAAGGTCGATCTGAAGAAGCTCGGCGCGGAATTTGCCTATACGATGGATGGCGAGACCGCCGGCCATATCGAGGATGAAACCTTTTCGGCAGATAGCGTCGATATTGTTATCGCCGGCGTGGCAATCCATCCGGGTTTTGCCAAGGACCGGATGGAAAATGCAATCAAGATCGCAGGCGCGATTATCGACCGGCTGCCGAAAGAGATCGCCCCGGAAACGACCGAGGGAAAGCAGGGCTTCATCCATCCGACAGGGGTGGCAGGCTCGATGGAAAAGGCTGCAATCAGCCTCATCATTCGCGATTTCACCGATGTGGGTCTGGTCGAAAAGGAGACCATGCTCGAAGCGATCGTCAAGAATGTGATGAAGGCTTACCCGGGGTCGACCTATCGTTTCGACGTGAAGGAACAGTATCGCAACATGAAGACGGTGCTCGACCGCCATCCCGAGATCGTCGCGAATGCCGTCGAAGCGGTTCGCCGGGCGGACATGACGCCGGTGCGCGGCAGCATCCGCGGCGGCACTGACGGTTCGCGTCTTTCCTTCATGGGCCTGCCGTGCCCCAACATCTTCGCTGGCGGTCACGCCTTCCACTCGCCGCTCGAATGGATCAGCCGCCAGGATATGGAAAAAGCTGTCAGGACGATCGTGGAGCTTGCCAGGGTTTGGGAAGAGCGCGCCTAGCGCTCTTCATCCTTCTGAATTCAGGTGCCGTTCGCCGAAATGCTTGGACGCAGCATCACGCTGTCATAAGCGGGGCGGGGTGTTGGAATGGCGATGGGCGTACCGGGTTGGGGCTCGATCGCAGTCGCTGCTGCGGGCATCGGCAAAGGAGTGACGCTTGCCGTCGCTGCGGGATCGGGAGACGGGATCGGGACGGGAACGTCCGACGGGATCAGTATCTCGAACTGCGGCGGCAGCATGCTCTCGCCCGGGACGTAGTTCATCGCGACTTCATAGGAAGGCAGCGGTGGCGGCGTTTCAAGCGTGCCGTCTTCGTCACGCTTCTCGTAGAAGGCATTGCCGCCTGCGACTGTCACATAATGCATGTTGTTGTAGGGGAATTTCAACCCTGCCGTGTGGAAGAACATCGCGTCCTTCACCGCCGGATGGCGCTCGCCGCTGAGGATCGCGTCAGCCGCTGTCGTAAGCTCCGGCTCGGCCTGAGATTTGACCTCGCGCGTCATGACACCGGGCGCAAACTGCTTCTTCTGGGCGACGACACCACAGATGGAGCCGGCATAGGCGCCGGAAGTGAGTCGGTTCATGACGACACTGCCGACGGCCATATAACCAGCCTCATCCGAATGCTGCGATTCGAAGTACATCGCGCGCTTCAGGCAGTCGCGATCCTTGGTGGTGTAATTGAAAGTGACTTTTGCAGATTGAGCCTGTTTTGTTTTGGCTTTTGCCGGCGATGCCGCCGGTTTCGGTGTTGTCGTGCAGCTCGCAGCTGCAAGTCCTACGAATAAAATCCCAACCAGGGATTTTCCAAAGGAAATCTCCGCCCTCAACGCTAGGTGCCTCCTATTGGAATTAGTCCAGCCCTTTTCGATCTTAGCGAAAACGTTTTACCCGGCATGTGACAAAAATACAAACAACCGCAGATAACAAAAATAACAAGGGGTTCCCGCCAAAATACGATTCTGGCGGGAGCCGGTATTGCAACGGTGTCAGCTTCGGAAAAGCTTCCAGCGCGTGGGCTTGAAGGCGACGCGTGACCGGTCGAGCCTGTCGGCCTCGCTCGGTGGAAGCTCGATCTCGATATGCGGGCGGTCCTTGCCGATGTCGAGTTCGATATGGCGGGTGCCGGCGACGCGCCGACTTGCAACCGGTTGGCCGGCAATACAGTTTTCGGCCGATTCGCAGAGCCGGACATCGTGCGGGCGGAAATAGAGCTGCGCAGCGCCATCAGCTTCACCATCGGCGTTGAGACCCAGCGAGCGCCCTTCGAAGCGGATATCGCCGCCGGCAACTTCCACCTGCAGGCAGTTCGACTGGCCGACGAAGCCGAAGACGAAGGGCGAATTGGGGCTGTCATAGACCTGGTCCGGCGTGCCGACCTGTTCGATCGCACCCTGGCTCATGACGACGACTCGGTCGGCAAGCTCCATCGCTTCGTCCTGGTCGTGGGTGACGAAGACGGTGGTGTGGCCGGTGCGGTCATGGATTTCGCGCAGCCATTTGCGCAGGTCCTTGCGCACCTGCGCATCGAGCGCCCCGAAGGGTTCGTCAAGCAGCAGGACGTTCGGCTCGACCGCCATGGCGCGGGCAAGGGCTACGCGCTGGCGCTGGCCGCCGGAAAGCTGTGCCGGGTAGCGCTTTTCAAGACCTGAAAGCTGTACGAGATCGAGCAGTTCCAGCGCCCGTTTGCGAATCTCTGCCTTGGGCGGACGGCGCGATGAATTGCGCACCTTCAGGCCGAAGGAGACGTTGTCGAGCACCGTCATATGGCGGAAAAGCGCATAGTGCTGGAACACGAAGCCGATATTGCGTTGCTGGACCGTCTTTCTCGATGCATCTTCGTCGCCGAAGAAAATCAGGCCATCGGTCGGGCTTTCGAGGCCGGCGATGAGGCGCAGCAGCGTGGTCTTGCCGGAGCCCGACGGGCCGAGCAGTGCGATCAGTTCTCCAGAGCGGATATCGAGCGAGACATCGTGCAGCGCCGGAAAGCGATCGAATTCCTTGCGTAGGTTTTGGACGCGTACTTCCATTCTAATTCCTTCAGTGCCGCCGGCTGGCGGCGATTTCCGCGCTATAGCGCATTTCCAGCAGCGTCTTCAAAACAAGCGTGACGAGGGCAAGCAAGGCCAGAAGCGAAGCGACCGCAAAGGCTCCGGTGAAGTTATATTCGTTGTAGAGGATTTCTACCTGCAACGGCATCGTGTTGGTTTGCCCGCGAATATGGCCTGACACGACCGAAACGGCACCGAATTCGCCCATGGCGCGGGCATTGCAGAGAAGGACGCCGTAGAGCAGGCCCCATTTGATGTTCGGCAAGGTGACGTGCCAGAAGGCCTGCCAGCCGCTCGCGCCGAGCGAAAGAGCTGCCTCCTCGTCCTGCGTTCCCTGTTCCTGCATGAGCGGGATAAGCTCGCGCGCAACGAAGGGGAAGGTGACGAACATGGTGGCGAGGATCAGCCCCGGTGCCGCGAACAGGATCTTTATGTCATTGGCGCTCAGCCACTGGCCGAGCCAGGTGTTGGCGCCGAAGAGCAGCACGAAGACGAGACCCGAAATAACAGGAGAGACCGAAAATGGCAGATCGATCAGTGTCGTCAGGAACGCCTTGCCCTTGAATTCGAACTTGGCGATCGCCCAGGCAGCGGCGATGCCGAAGACGAGGTTCAGCGGCACGCTGACGCCGGCAACGATCAGCGTCAGGCGGATCGCCGAGAAGGTTTCGGCATCCTGGAGTGCTGTGAAGAAAGCGCCGGCACCCTTGCGAAAAGCTTCGACGAAGACGGCTGCAAGCGGCAGGAACAGGATCAAGAGCAGAAAGACGAGCGCAATGACGACCAGCGTGATGCGGGCGACCTTGCTCTCTGTGACAGCCGAATGAACCTTGTGCGGCTCTGCGGTCGAAACGGTTGCGGTAGCATTAGACGCCATAACCGTACCTCCGCCTGCTCCAGCTCTGGATGAGATTGATGACAAGCAGCATCGTGAAGGAGATGATCAGCATGATCGCCGCGATGCCGGTCGCTGCTGCATAGTTGTATTCTTCGAGCTTGATGACGATCAGCAATGGGGCGATTTCCGATTTGAACGGCAAGTTGCCGGCAATGAAGATGACCGAGCCGTATTCGCCGACCGCGCGGGCGAAGGCGAGGGCGAAACCCGTCAGGACCGCGGGCGCAAGGCCCGGCAGCAGCACGCGTGCGATTGTCTGGAAGCGATTGGCGCCGAGCGTGGCGGCAGCCTCTTCCACTTCCTTGTCGATCTCTTCCATGACCGGCTGGACCGTCCGCACGATGAAGGGCAGGCCGACGAAGATGAGGGCGACGACAATGCCGGCCGGCGTGAAGGCGATCTTGATGCCGAGTGGCGTCAGGAACTGCCCGACCCAGCCGTTCGGAGCATAGAGGGTGGTCAGCGCGATGCCGGCGACGGCCGTCGGCAGGGCAAAGGGCAGGTCTACCATGGCGTCGATAATGCGCTTTCCGGGAAACCGGTAGCGTACCAGCACCCAGGCAAGGATGACGCCGAAGACGACATTGAGGCAGGCGGCAATGAAGGCGCTGCCGAAGCTGATGCGCAGGGCGCTCAGCGTTCGCTGGTCGAATGCAATGCCGAAGAACTTCTCCCAGCCGAGTGCGCTCGACCGCCAGGCGAGGCCAGACAGCGGGATAAGGACGATGAGGGTAAGCCAGATCAAGGTAAGGCCGAGCGCCAGTCCGAAACCCGGAATGACGCTCGGCCGCTTGAACCGCCACCGTGTGGGGTTATGTGCGCTCATAAGACCTATTATTGGGCCGGCTTGTAGATCTGGTCAAATACGCCGCCATCGCCGAAGAATTTCGGCTGTGCATCCTTCCAGCCTCCGAAGTCGTCAATCGTGGCGAGCGTCAGCTTCGGGAAGCGGGCAATATCAGCCGCATCGGCTGCTTCCGGCTTGATCGGCCGGTAATAATGCTTTGCCGCGATCTTCTGGCCTTCGTCCGAATAAAGGTAGTTCAGGTAAGCTTCCGCGACCTTGCGGGTGCCCTTCTTATCGACGTTGCCGTCAACGATTGCGACCGGCGGGTCGGCGCGGATCGAGAAGGTGGGGGTCACGATCTCGAACTGGTCGGGACCGAGTTCTTCAAGCGAGAGATAGGCTTCATTTTCCCAGGCAAGCAGGACATCGCCGAGGCCGCGCTGGACGAATGTGGTCGTCGCGCCACGTGCGCCGCTGTCGAGAACCGGAACGTGCTGGAGGAGCTTGGTCACATAATCCTGCGCCTTGGCCTCGTCACCGCCGTTCGCCTGCTTTGCCCATGCCCAGGCGGCAAGGAAATTCCAGCGGGCGCCGCCGGAAGTCTTCGGGTTCGGCGTGATGACCTGCACATCGTCCTTGATCAGATCGCTCCAATCCTTGATGCCCTTCGGGTTGCCCTTGCGGACGAGGAAGACGATCGTCGATGTATAGGGGGTCGAATTGTTCGGGAATTTGGTCTTCCAGTCGGCCGGGATCTTGCCCGTGGCCTTTGCGATCGCGTTGATGTCGCCTTCGAGGGCGAGGGTTACCACGTCGGCATCAAGGCCGTCGATGACCGACCGCGCCTGTGCGCCGGAACCACCATGAGAGGCTTGGATCGTCACGGCTTCACCGGTGTCAGCCTTCCACTTCGCAGCAAAGGCGGCGTTGAAATCCTTATACAATTCGCGTGTCGGGTCATAGGACACGTTCAGAAGCGTCTGGTCGGCGAATGCCGGTGCGACACTGCCGATGGCAAAGCTGCCTGCCATGACCGCGGCCGCGACGAGCCGGGTGAACCTTAAAGTCTGCATGGGAACCCTCCGTGGTTATACGCTAAACTCTATCAACTAGGTCGTATAATGAAACGAAGATTGTTCCGGTTCCGGGGACCAACCTTAGAAAGCCATCCCATTTTCAGTGCGAGATTGCGAATGGGACGTGCTGCCAAGTTGGCCGCGGCCAATTAAGGCACCGTGCCACAGTCGTGATTTTTCTGCCACAGTTCGAGCCGGAAAGTGACATTCGTGTGTCGATTTTTAGTCTTGTTTTGCAGCGGTGGCGCTTTCGAGTGCCTACATGGCCTTCCGGTCGTTGGGATTCGGCGACCGATGGTGGGGGTGTCCTTGAAACACTGCTTGCCTCTTTCAAACCGTAAAAGGTCTTTCTGATGTCTATTAAAACTATCCTTCTTGGCTCTGTTGCCGCCCTTGCAGCGGTTTCCGGAGCACATGCAGCCGACGCTATCGTCGCCGCCGAGCCGGAGCCCGTAGAATATGTTCGCGTTTGCGACGCCTACGGGACTGGCTACTTCTACATCCCGGGCACCGAAACCTGCCTTCAGATCAGCGGTTACATCCGTACTGAAGTTCGTTTTGGCCAGAACGTCTCGGGTGATTCCGATGTGAACTTCTGGACTCGCGGTCAGGTTACCTTCCAGACCAAGAACGACACCGAGTACGGCACGCTCACGGGCGTTATCACGCTGCGTACCAACGCTGACAACGCCACCGATCAGGAAACCCTGCTCGATGAAGGCTATATCGACATCGCCGGCTTCCGCGCTGGTAAGCTGTACAGCTGGTGGGACGACGATCTGAGCGGCGAGACGGACACGCTCTCGAGCAACGAGACGACCCACAACTCGATCCGTTATCAGTACGAGACCGACAGCTTCGCAGCCGGTGTCTCGGTCGACGAACTTGAAGAAGACTATGTCGAGAAGCCGGGTGAAGGCCCGAACAACTTCGGCGTTGCAGCCCAGGTCTCGTTCAAGAGTGGCGCATTCAGCGGCTACCTGCTTGGTGGTTACGATACCGATAACGAAGAAGGCGCCATCCGCGCTATCGTTTATGCCGATATCGGTCCAGGCACTCTCGGCCTCGCTGGCATCTGGGCCAGTGGCGCTAACTACTACTACGAAGCGTCCGAATGGACGGTCGCAGCCGAGTACAAGATCAAGCTGACCGACAAGTGGGCCGTCACCCCGGCCTTCCAGTACTTCGACAAGATCGATATCGATGCTGACGGCGACTTCAGCGGCGGCAGCGCTTATACGACCGGCGTCACCATCGACTACCGGATTGCTGACAATCTGCGCAGCAAGCTCAGCGTCCAGTATCACGACGAAGAAGACGGCGACGACGAAACCTTCGGTTTCCTCCGTTTCCAGCGCGACTTCTAATAAAAAGGGGCCGGAGCGGCCCCTTGTCCTCGATTTGCCTTCCCCCCGCCATGGCGGGGAGAAGGTCGGAAGCGCGAAGCGAATTTCTCTTCAGACGCGTGAATCCGCGATGAAATCCGAATAGAATTCATCTGTGCTTTTCGCCTTGCGCATGGCCGCCAGGACGCCATCCGACTGAAGCCTGCGGGCGATGGCGGCGAGCACGTTCAGATATTCCCCACGATTGTTTTCCCCGAAGAGCAGCACGAAGGCGATGTCCGTCGCGATATCGTCGATCGCATCGAAGTCCAGCGGCTGGGCGAAGCGGATCAAGAGACCGCGCGGGCTCGTCATGCCGTCGATGGCTGCATGAGGAACAGCGATGCCGTTGCCGATGCCGGTGGAGCCGAGCTTCTCCCGGGATTCGAGCGCTTTCAGCACGCTCTGGCCGTCAATGCCGAAGGCCTTGCCGGCTTTTTCGGAAATCGTCTGCAGCGCGCGCCACTTGGTGGTCACCGACAGGCCAATGAAGGTGTGCTCCGGCCGGATGATATTGGAGAGGTTCATTACATTCTCGATGCTGTTTTCGGCAGGTATCAGTCAGGCTCACGGAGCCGGTAGCCGACGCCGGTCTCTGTGGTGATATAGTGTGGCTGGTCGGGAATCTGCTCGACCTTTTGCCGCAGCTGGCGCACATAGACGCGCAGATACTGCACGTCCGCGGCCGGACCCCATACCTGCTTCAGAAGAAATTGATGTGTCAGCACCTTGCCGGCATGCTGGGCGAGTACGCGCAGGATGTCGTATTCCTTCGGCGACAGCTTGATCTCCCTGCCGTCGACCTTGACGATGCGCTTGACGAGATCGATCGACAGCCCGCCGGTCTGAAAGATCGCCTTTTCGCCCTGCTGCTGCAGCCGGTGGCGGAGCGCGACGCGGATACGGGCACCGAGTTCGTTGACGCCGAAGGGCTTCGTCACATAGTCGTCGGCACCACTTTCCAGCGCCTTCACGATGCCGGCCTCGTCGGTACGGCTCGAGAGAATGACGACAGGCATGGTGAGCCCGTCTTCGCGCCATTCCTGCAAGAGGTCGTGGCCAGATATGTCGGGAAGGCCAAGATCGAGCACGATGAGATCGGGCTGATCATCCTTGACGGACTGGCGGGCGGCACCGGCATTCGGGGCCTCCTGGACTTCGTAGCCTTGTGCGGTGAGGCCGACGCGCAGAAGCTTGCGGATTGGCGGCTCGTCATCGACGACGAGGATCTTGACGGCTGAACCGGTCATTTGAGTTCATCCAATTTTGGAATGTCGTTCGGTTTTGGAAGGCGGATGGTGAAGACCGCGCCGGACCTGTCTGTCCGGTTGCCGGCTGTGATCGTCCCACCCATCGCCTCGATGAAGCCGCGGCATATGGAGAGGCCGAGGCCGGTGCCGGCGCGCACCTGATCGCCCTTGCGCACGCGGTAGAACGTGTCGAAGACACGGTTGAGGTCTGCAGCAGGAATGCCCGGGCCTTGGTCGGAGACCTGTACGACGACATTATCGGCATCCGCCCAACCTTCGATGCGGATGACGGAGCCCTCGGGCGCGTATTTGGCGGCATTGTCGAGAAGGTTGAAGAGGACCTGCTCGAAGAGAACGGGATCGACGCGGACCATGGGTAGGTCGGCAGGGATTGTCATTTCCGTCCTGTGATGATCGAGAATTTTTGCAGCCCGGCGCAACGCGCTGCCTGCGATATCTCCTGCATAGTGCAGCGCATAGTTCGGCTCCATGGCGCCGGACTCGATCTTCGTCATGTCGAGCAGATTGGCGATGAAGCGGTTGAGACGTTCGGATTCATCGACGACCGTCGACAGAAGATCTGTCCGGTCATCCGCCGACATCGAATCAAAGTAATCGCGCAGTGTGCCGGACGCGCCGAGGATTGCCGCAAGTGGCGTCTTGAGATCGTGGGAGATCGACGTCAGCAGAGCAGAGCGCAGGCGGTCCGCTTCGGCCGCAAGCTTGGCCCGATCGACGTCAGCAACGAGTTGCACGCGTTCGATGGCGAGTGCCGCCTGATCGGCAAGCGCATCGAGAAGCCGCTGCTGTTCCGGCGTCAGCAGCGGTCCGTCCCGGCGGTCACTGTCGAGGCCGATGACGCCAACGGCCGTTCGACCGGTACGCAATGGTACATAGAGGCGCTTGGCCCCGGGCAGGGTATCAGCGCCGCGACCGGCGGCGTGATTATGTTCCCAGGCCCAGCGGGCGGCGGCAATATCGGCATCGTCGAGCGTATCGTCAGGTGGATAACCGGCCTTGACGGCAATGGAATTATCTTCCGGCAGGAGGAGAACGACGCGCACCTTGAGCATTGAGGCGATCTGGAAGGCAGTCGCCCAGAGGACGTCATCGAGCGTACCGGTGCCGGCAAGCTTCTTGGAAAAGAGATAGAGGTCTTCCGTCGTGCGCGCTCTTTGCCGGGCCGCGGCCGCCTGCCGCTGGACGGTTGCCGTCAGGTTGGAGGCGATGACGGCGACACCAAGGAAGAAGAAGAGCGCGAGCACGCTTTCCGGATCGCTGATCGTCAACGTATAGCGCGGCGGCAGGAAGAAGAAGTTGAAGGAGAGGGCACTGACGATGCAGGTATAGAGCGCCGGTCTGAGGCCATGGATGACGGCCGATGTCAGCACCGCCATCAGGAAGACGAGCGCCAGATTGCGAACGTCGAGCACCTGATCGAGCACCACGCCGGCAACAAGCGCAATGGCGACGTAGAGCGTTGAAAGTGCGTAAGCCCGGAAGTCCAGCGCAGCCGTGCTCGGCGCCGCCTTTACGCCACGCTGCGCGGTCGGATCTTTCTCGTTGCCGGAAATCACATGGACGCTGATATCGCCCGCGCAGCGTATCAGCTCGTCGGTGATGGAGGGGTTCCACCACCATTCGCGCCATGTTGGCTTTTTCGGCGCGCCGATGACGATGTGGGTGACGTTGTTCGCGGTGGCGTGACGCACCAGCTCCTCAGTCACCTCGCGTCCGGGAATGGTGATCGCTTCGCCGCCAAGCTGCTCGGCAAGCCGGAGCGTGGCGGCAATCGTATCACGCTGCGTTTCCGAGAGATTGATGGAGCGGTTGGTCTCGATATAGACGGCCGCCCAGGGGGCACGCAGACGCGCAGCCATGCGCGAGGCGTAGCGGACCAGAGAAGCAGAGCGTGGATGATCGTCGATCGACACCAGCACACGGTCGCCGGCAGCCCAGGGGCCGGAAATAGCATGCGCCTGCATATGGCTCAGCAGCTGGTCATCGACGCGCTGGGCGGTCTTGCGCAGGGCGAGTTCGCGGAGCGCCGTCAGGTTGCCGGGCGTGAAATAATTGGTCAGCGCGCGTTCGGCGGTCTTTGCCACATAGACCTTGCCATCGTGAAGGCGTTTGATGAGGTCGTCGGGTGTCAGGTCGATGATCTCGATGTCGTCAGCCACGTCGATCACGGAGTCCGGCACTGTCTCGCGCACCCGGATGCGGGTGATCTGCGAAACGACGTCGTTCAGGCTCTCCACATGCTGGATGTTCAGCGTCGAATAGACATCGATGCCACGGTCGAGCAATTCCTTGACGTCGAGATAGCGCTTCGGATGGCGACTGCCCTCGGCATTGGTATGGGCAAGTTCGTCGACGAGAACAAGATCGGGCTTGCGCGCGAGAATGGCATCGAGATCCATCTCTTCGAGCGACTGGCCGCGATAGGCGATCTCCACACGCGGAATGATTTCGAAACCGGCAAGCAGTGCCTCGGTCTCTTTGCGGCCATGGGTTTCGACGACGCCGATCACCACGTCGAGGCCGTCGGCGATCTTGGCGTGGCCGGAGACCAGCATTTCATAGGTCTTGCCGACGCCGGGTGCCGCGCCCAGGAAGATTTTCAGGCGTCCGCGCGACTCCGCCCGGGCCTTTTCGAGAAGCGCATCGGGCGAGGGCCTGCCGGCCTGGTCGCGGTTGTCGTCTGGCATGCGTTCGGTCTTTCTTCACGAGCAAGCCCCGGCGCGCGTTGCAGCGTTCCGGGGCTCTCAACCTTCACTGAGTCATAGAAGCATCAAGGCTCTGGTTCAACGCCAGAACATTGACGGTCGGTTCGCCGAGCAGGCCGAGTTCGCGGCCCGTAACGGCTGCATCGACCAGCGCCTTGACCTTGGCTTCATCGACACCGCGGGCCTTGGCGACGCGCGGTACCTGGAAGTATGCGGCATCGGGCGAAATATGCGGGTCGAGGCCGCTACCCGAAGCGGTGACGAGGTCGATGGGAACCTCGGCATTCGGGTTGCTCGCCTTGGCAGCCTCATAGTCACCCTTCACGCGGTCGATCAGCTTCTGGCTGGTCGGGCCGAGGTTGGAGCCCGAGGACGCCGCTGCATTGTAGCCATCGCCAGCAGCGGACGGACGGCCATGGAAATACTTGTCGCTGGTAAAGGCCTGGCCGATCAGCGTGGAGCCGATAACCTGCCCGTTCTTTTCAATGAGGCTCCCATTAGCCTGGTAGGGGAAGATGGCTTGTGCGGCACCTGTCATGGCTAGCGGGTAGAGGAGGCCGGTGATGGCCGTGGTGGCAACGATCATGACGATTGCCGGACGAAGTTCTCTAAGCATTGTTTTAACTCCTTAGGCGAGGCCGAGGGATGCGACGACCATGTCGATCGCCTTGATGCCGATGAAGGGGACGATGATGCCGCCGAGACCGTAGATCAGCAGGTTGCGGGAAAGCAGCGCACCGGCGCCGATCGGGCGGTAGCGCACACCCTTCAGGGACAGCGGGATCAGGGCGATGATGATGAGCGCATTGAAGATGATCGCCGACAGGATGGCGCTCTGCGGCGTGGCGAGGCCCATGATGTTGAGTACGCCAAGCTGCGGGTAGAAAGTCAGGAACATCGCCGGGATGATGGCGAAGTACTTGGCGATGTCGTTGGCGATCGAGAAAGTCGTCAGCGCGCCGCGGGTCATCAGGAGCTGCTTGCCGATTTCGACGATCTCGATGAGTTTTGTCGGGTCGCTGTCAAGGTCGACCATGTTGCCTGCTTCGCGGGCTGCGACCGTGCCGGTGTTCATCGCCACACCAACGTCGGCCTGAGCCAGAGCGGGAGCGTCGTTCGTGCCGTCGCCGCACATGGCGACAAGCTTGCCCTTGGCCTGTTCCTCGCGGATCAGCTGCAGCTTGTTTTCAGGCGTTGCCTGGGCGAGGAAGTCGTCGACGCCGGCTTCGGCGGCAATCGCCGCTGCTGTCATCGGGTTGTCGCCTGTAATCATGACGGTGCGGATGCCCATGCGGCGCAGCTCGTTGAAGCGCTCGCGGATGCCGCCCTTGACGATATCCTTGAGCTGGATGACGCCGAGCAGCTTGCCGTCGCGGGCAACGGCGAGCGGCGTGCCGCCGGCCTTGGCGATCTCGTCCGATATCGACTGCAGTTCACGCACGACTTCGGCTCCGTTCTTGGAGGAAGCATCGCCGTTGACGTAGTTGAGCACAGCATCGACGGCACCCTTGCGGATCGCCGAGCCTTCGAGATCGACACCGCTCATGCGGGTCTGGGCTGTGAAGGGTACGAATGTGGCCTTCAGGCTTGCCATGTCGCGGCCGCGGATTGCGTATTTTTCCTTGGCGAGCACGACGATGGAGCGGCCCTCGGGCGTCTCATCGGCGAGCGAGGCAAGCTGCGCCGCATCGGCGAGATCCTGTTCGGCGACACCGCGTACCGGCCGGAAGCTGGTGGCCTGGCGGTTGCCCAGCGTGATCGTGCCGGTCTTGTCAAGCAGCAGCGTGTCGACGTCACCGGCAGCTTCAACGGCGCGGCCGGACATGGCAAGCACGTTGAAACGGACGAGACGGTCCATGCCGGCAATTCCGATCGCCGAGAGCAGGGCGCCGATCGTGGTCGGGATCAACGTGACGAAAAGGGCGACGAGCACGATGATCGGGATCGAGCCGCCTGCATAGGATGCAAAGCTCGGGATCGTGGCCGTGGCGAGCACGAAGATCAGCGTCATGCCGGCAAGCAGGATATTGAGCGCGATTTCGTTCGGCGTCTTCTGGCGTTCGGCACCTTCGACGAGCGAGATCATGCGGTCGAGGAAGGTCGAGCCGGCAGCCGCGGTAATGCGTACGCGGATCCAGTCTGAGAGAACCTGCGTACCGCCTGTCACTGCCGAGCGATCGCCACCGGACTCACGAATGACCGGTGCGGATTCGCCGGTAATGGCCGCTTCGTTGACGGAGGCGACGCCTTCGACGACTTCGCCGTCGGAGGGGATGATGTCGCCGGCTTCGACAAGAACGAGATCGCCGACCTTCAGGCTCGTGCCGGGCACCATGCGGTAGCCACTACCGTTGTTGGCGGTCAGCAGCTTTGCCTGGGTTTCGGTGCGCGCCTTGCGCAGCGAGTCGGCCTGCGCCTTGCCGCGGCCTTCGGCGACGGCTTCGGCGAAGTTGGCAAAGAGCACGGTAAACCAGAGCCAGAGATTGATCTGGAAGGAGAAGCCGAGATTGCCGTTGCCTGAAACGAGGTCGCGCAGGAAGAGGACGGTCGTCAGGGCCGAGACCGTGGCCACGACGAACATGACCGGGTTCTTGGCGAGGGTGCGTGGGTTGAGCTTGGTGAAAGCGGCACCCACGGCTGGAAAGAGAATGCGAGAATCCAGGATACTCGCGGATTTTGCCTGGCTCATAAGAGACTCCAGCTTTGAAACGAGGATGGCGAACCGGACGGCCGGTCAGCCCTGTAAAATTCTGATGGCGCAGACGATCACGAGCAGGCCTGCCATCATTACGAGAATGATGTCGGAGGCGCGGGGCGTCCGCTGGGCTCCACGTCCCGGTAGACCGGGACGTGGGTGGAAAGCCTTTCGCAGCTTGTGGCGGATGAGCATGACGCCTGCCTCAGAAGGTTTGACCGGCGATCATGACCAAGTGCTCGACCACGGGGCCGAGGGCCAATGCCGGGAAGAAGGTGAGGCCACCGACAATCAGGATCGTGCCGATCAGCAGGCCGACGAAGAGCGGTCCATCCGTCGGGAAGGTGCCCGCCGAGGCCGGAACCGTTTTCTTCGTCACCAGCGAACCGGCAATGGCAAGCGCCGGAACGATGACGAGGAAGCGGCCCATCAGCATGCCGAGACCGAGCGTGATGTTGTACCAGGGCGTATTGCCCGTCAGGCCGCCGAAAGCCGAGCCGTTATTGGCCGCAGCCGACGTATAGGCATAGAGGATTTCGGAGAAGCCGTGCGGGCCGGCCGTACCCACCGAGGCGACGGCCGAGGGCAGGACGCTGGCGATCGCGGTGAAGACCAGCATAGCAAGCGGCAGGCAGAGGATGGCGAGAACGGCCATCTTCATTTCCTTCGCCTCGATCTTCTTGCCGAGATATTCGGGCGTGCGGCCGACCATGAGGCCTGCCACGAAGACGGCGACGATGATGAAGAGCACGATGCCGTAGAAGCCCGCACCGACACCGCCGACGATGACTTCGCCGAGCTGCATGTTGATGAGCGGGATCAGGCCGCCAAGCGCCGTGAAGGAGCCGTGCATGGCGTTGACCGCGCCGCAGGAGGCGGCCGTGGTGATGACGGCAAACAGCGACGACATGGCGACGCCGAAGCGGACTTCCTTGCCTTCCATATTGCCGCCCTGCAGACCGAAGGCATGCATCAGCGGATTACCGGCAGCCTCAGCCCAATAGGTGATGCCGACGCCGACGATGAACAGGACACCCATCGCCGTCAGGATCGCCCAGCCCTGGCGCTGGTTGCCGACCATACGGCCGAAAACGTTGGTGAAGGCTGCGCCGATCAGGAAGATCGATACCATCTGGATCATGTTGGAGATGTTATCGGGGTTCTCGAACGGATGAGCCGAGTTGGTGTTGAAGAAGCCGCCGCCATTGGTGCCGAGCATCTTGATGGCAAGCTGCGAGGCGACAGGGCCGACGGCGATCGTTTGCTTGGCGCCTTCGAGCGTCGTCGCATCGACATAGGGGCCGAGCGTCTGCGGCACGCCGAGCCAGACATAGGCGAGCGTCAGCACGATGCAGATCGGCAGCAGGATGTAGAGTGTCGCTCTGACCATATCGACCCAGAAATTGCCGATCGCCTTGCCCGACGCGCGCGCGAAGGCACGGATCAAGCCGACAGCGATCGCCATGCCGGTCGCAGCAGACACAAAGTTCTGAACCGTCAGGCCCATCATCTGCGTCAGGTAGGACATGGTGCTTTCGCCGCCATAATTCTGCCAGTTGGTGTTGGCGACGAAACTGGTGGCGGTGTTGAAGGAGAGTTCCGGGCCGACCGCGGCCATCCCGGCCGGGTTATAGGGCAGAACGTCCTGGAACCGCATCAGGAGGTAGAGAACGATGACGCCCATCAGGTTGAACATCAGCATGGCGAAGGCATAGGAGGTCCAGTGCTGGTCTTCGCGCTCGCTGGTGCCGGCGACGGCGTAAAGCCCTCGTTCGATCGGAACGAGGACCGGTGAAAGGAATGTGCGCTCGCCGCTGAAGACACGCGTCATGTAACCGCCGAGCGGTTTGACGAGCACAAGGACGATCCCGCAGTAAAGCAGGATCTGAAGCCATCCGTTGAGGGTCATGGGAGGAAACTTTCAGTACCCGGCTGCTTCTGGATGAGAAGCGCCGGCGCTTTCAGAAACGTTCTGGGCGGATGAGAGCGTAGGTGAGGTAGACGGTGAGAAACACGGTCACGGCACCGCTCAAGATGTAATCGAGGGTCATCTGTTCTCTCCTGTCAAAGCCTGTCGCAGGCGCGTGTATAGGCAAAGCAAAGTCCGAAAAATACGATTGCAGTGCCGAGTAGAATTATATCCATCATCGATCTTGACTCCGGTTGTTATTCTTGGAGTCAGACAAGACAAAGGGCGCCGGCTCGCAGAGGCGGCACCTTTTATGCTTTCTGGCATGGAGATGATCTTTGCGATCTCTCGGACATTAATATGCGACCGAAGGGCATAAAGGTTCGAGATTGGGCGAGGGGTATCTATATAAAAATCTTATAAATGCCTTTATGCGGTCAGAGGGGCCAGTGAGAACGCTTCAACAGACAAAAACGCCGTGTCCAATGACACGGCGCAATATCGGGTGGCGAAATATCGCAGCGTTCAGGGCTCAACCCTAAACTGGTAATGGCCTTCGGCGCTGTGGCCGTCCATCGAGAGTACGCGCCAGTTGAGTGTATAAACACCGGGCGCCATGGACGGATCGAGCGGAACCTTGAAGACCGAACCTTCCGGTCCTGAAAGAAACGGCTTGCCGGTCGGCAATGTCAGGCCCTGGGCATCGAGAAGGGTGGCGGTCGAACGAGCGAGATCGACAGGGCCAGTGAAGGTGAGCTCCAGATTGGCCGGCACCAGCCTTTCTTCCTGCTGCGGTGGCGGAAGGGATGCTTCCTCGATCGCCGCGGACGCCTCGGTTGCGGCAAAGAGAAGAGATGCGAACAGGCAGAATGACACAATCGATTTCATGACGGTCTTCCTTGTATTGCCGATCCGCATGGTGCCGGAAGCGTCATGCCCCCGCCACGCCATGCCGGCGCATGCCTAATAACGCTGCGGAGGCCGATTTCGATCCCGCGCCCGTGCAACAACCCTAACCGGCTGAAGCAATGCCTGCTGCTCGCGATCCCGATGGATTGCAGCAACAGCCTCATCCACCAGGATGCGCCAGAATTCGCGGAGCTGCCGCGTGATCTGAGAGTTGGAAACCAAGTTTCGGCCGACATTGTCGTTGTCGTGCTTCATCGCTTTTCTCCTTCCCACTTTGTCGTGGTCGTTGAAGATAAATGTAGTCCTCGCCGGGCTTCTCCGGAATCATACGGACGTCTAGGAAGAGCTTATCTTTCGGGTGATAATTACGTGAGCATTTCGTCACATGGCGAGCAAAAGCCTGACAGAGACGATTGAATTGCTAGGCCTTGCAGTCTTATAGTCACCGCAACGGCGCCCCATGAACCGCGGGAGCCATAGGGAAGGAAACCGATCATGACAAAAGTCCGTGCGCTGGTTCTGGAGCGCCAGCATGAGCTTGCGCTTCGCGATATCGATCTGCCTCTGGAGACAGGTCCGGGGCAGGTGAAGATCAAGATCCATACCGTTGGTGTCTGCGGCTCCGACGTGCATTATTATACGCACGGCAAAATCGGTCCATTTATCGTCAACGAGCCGATGGTGCTCGGCCACGAAGCGGCGGGCACGGTGGTCGAGGTCGGCTCCGGCGTCACTCATCTGAAGGTTGGCGATCGCGTTTGCATGGAGCCTGGCATTCCTGATCCCAATTCCAAGGCAAGCCGGCTTGGCATGTACAATGTCGATCCGGCCGTCACCTTCTGGGCGACGCCGCCGATCCACGGCGTGTTAACCCCCGAGGTCGTGCACCCGGCCAATTATACGTTCAAGCTGCCGGACAATGTCAGCTTCGCCGAAGGCGCAATGGTCGAGCCTTTCGCGGTCGGCATGCAGGCAGCCACCAAGGCGAAGATCGCACCCGGCGATACAGCCGTTGTCCTCGGTGCCGGCCCGATCGGCACCATGGTTGCGATCGCCGCTCTCGCTGGCGGTTGCTCCCGTGCGATCGTTGCTGATCTTGCCCAGCCGAAGCTCGATATAGCTGCGCAGTATCAAGGTGTCATTCCGGTCAACATTCGCGAAAAGAACCTTGCCGAGGAAGTCGGCCGGCTGACTGATGGCTGGGGTGCGGATGTCGTCTTCGAATGCTCAGGTTCACCGAAGGCCTGGGAGACGATCATGTCTCTGCCACGTCCGGGCGGCGCTATCGTCGTCGTCGGCCTGCCGGTCAATCCTGTCGGTTTCGACGTCTCGACGGCTTCGACGAAGGAAATTCGCATCGAGACGGTGTTCCGCTACGCGCATCAGTATGAGCGCTCGATCGCGCTTCTCGGATCGGGGCGTGTCGACCTGAAGCCGCTGATATCAGAGACGTTCACCTTCGAAGATTCGATCAAGGCCTTCGATCGTGCGGTCGAGGCACGTCCTGATGATGTCAAATTGCAGATCGTCATGGACTAGGACCCTTTACAGGTACTTGATCCCAAATTTCCTCTTGCGAAGCACCAGCGCCGCGCCCGCGATCAGGGCCGCGGCGCCAAGTGCTATCAGCAGATGATGATGCAGTGGCAGGCGGCCGAATATCTGGTGAATTCCGTGGCCGAAGGCATAACCAAGCGCGGTGAAGAGCTGTCCCCAGACGAGCGCCGCCAGGAGGTTGAGCACGAGAAACCTCTGCGTCGAGATGTGTGTCGTGCCAATGACGATCGGGCTGATCGTCCGCAATCCCACCAGAAAGCGGAACGCGAAGATGAACCCGGTCGGATATTTTTCGAGAAGCCGCGTGACGCGTGCAAGCGCCGGTGTCTCCATCACGCGGCGAACGAAGTTCCATTGGGCGGCGTAACGGCCGGCAAAGAACCACATCTGATCTCCGGCGAATGATCCCGCCGAAGCTGCCATCGAGGCGGCCCAATAGGTTAGAAGCTCGCGATGCGCGATGACGCCGCCGAGAAAGGCAGCGGTTTCGCCCTCGAAGGCGGTGCCGAGAAAGATTGCCGGCAGGCCATAATTTTCGATCAGCAGTTCGATATTCAATGACCGGTCTCCGGCTGATTGCGATCCATCAGATCGCCTTCAAATCACCCAGAAGCGTCGGGATCAATTCCGAAACGGTGGGATGGATCGGTACCGACCACTGCAGCACCGGATAGGTCGTCCCGGCATTCATCGCATCGATGATGCCGTGAATCACCTCGTCGCCCTCGATCCCGAGGATCGCCGCCCCCAGGATTTCCTTGCTCTCCGCATCCGCGACTACCTTCATGAAGCCCTTGGTTTCGCCGCGCTCATTGGCGCGGCCGACCTTGCTCATCGGGCGGGTCGACACCATGATCTTGCGGCCCGAGGCGCGTGCCTGCTTTTCCGTCATGCCGACGCGGCCAAGCGGCGGATCGATATAGAGGGCGTAGGCGAGAATGCGGCTCGACAGTTTCCTGTCGCCACCGTCCAGCAGATTAGCTGCGGCGATCTCGAAGTCATTGTAGGACGTATGGGTGAAGGCACCGTGGCCATTGCAATCGCCGAGTGCCCATATACCTTCGACATTGGTTGCCAGCCGGTCATCGACGGTAATGAAGCCGTGCTTGTCAGTGGCCACGCCAGCGGCATCGAGACCGAGGTCGTCGGTATTCGGCGTCCGGCCGGTCGCAACGAGCACATGGCTTGCCTCGATTGTTTCCTTGTCGACCGTGACCGTCGCGCCGTTGGTGGTTCTGGCGAAGCTAATATCCTTGACGTCTGTATGGATCTTGATGCCCTCGGATCTGAGGATATCGGCGATCGCATCGGAAATATCCTCGTCCTCGCGGGAGGCGAGTTTCGGGCCGCGCTCGATCACCGTTACCTCGGCGCCGAAACGCCGGTACATCTGTGCAAATTCCAGGCCGATATAGCTTCCGCCGATAATGGCAAGATGCTTCGGCAGGCTGTCGAGATGGATGATACCGGTGCTAGTGAGATACTCGATATCGCCAATGCCCGGCATGTCGGGGACGACAGGGCGAGCGCCGACATTGAGGAAGATCTTCGGCGCCGTCAGCGTCTCGCCGTTGACGACGACTTCCTTCGGGCTCGTGAAGCGGGCGTGGCCGTAGATGACGGTCATGGTTTTCATGCCGCCGAACCAGCTGCTCAAACCGTTGCGGGCATTCATGATGATTGTTTCTGCTCTACCCCGCACGGTCTTCATGTCGATGGCGATTTCGCCCGGTATCCGCACACCGTATTCGGCGCCGTGCCGCGCCACGTAGGCGGCGCGCGCGCTTGCGACCAGCGTCTTTGTCGGCATGCAGCCTGCGTTGACGCAGGTGCCGCCGAGGAACTTGCGTTCGATCAGCGCCACCTTCATACCCTTTTCCGCCATGCGGGCAGCGAGGAATGGGCCGGCCTGGCCGGCGCCAATGAAGATTGCGTCGAAGCTCTTCATCAGACTGCCCACGCGATAATAATGGCGCCGATGACGGCCACGGCATCCTCTATCAGGGCTGCCGGCCGATCCTGGCCGAAAGAGGCCGCGAGCTTGCTGCGCACCGCAGCCCCGCCAAGCGTGCCGATGACAGCGCCGATGACGCCGGCGAGAAGGCCTCCGAAGAGCAGGCTGCTGGCCGCGCCGATGACTGCGCCGGAAAGTGCCCCCATAACGATGCGTGCGCCGAATTGGACGGGCACCTTGCGCGAGGGGGTGGTCGGCAGCTGGTCAGTGATGAGCTCGACGACCGCCAGCACCGTGAAAACCCACGGTGTCCACTGGTAGCCCATGAAGGCGAGCGGTGTCTGGGAGACATCGAACCAGCCGAGCGCCGCGCCCCAGGCCACGGCGGCAGGTGCGGTCATGGCGCGAAGACCGGCAATGACGCCGATCAGAAGTGCGAGCAGCAGAAACATATGCAAATCCCCCTTGCACCGTCGGCCTGTCTGCCGCGGTGAGGGGAGGTTTGCACATTGTTATCCAGCTTGCAATTCGCCTCGTGCGCGACTGAATCAGTTGGAGAAGGCTGCAATGCCTGTGATCGCGCGACCGAGAATAAGCGCATGAATGTCATGCGTTCCCTCGTAGGTATTGACCACCTCGAGATTGACGAGGTGGCGGGCGACGCCGAATTCGTCGGAAATGCCGTTGCCGCCCAGCATGTCGCGGGCTGCTCGCGCAATCTCCAGCGCCTTGCCGCAGGAATTGCGCTTGAGGATCGATGTCAGTTCGACGGGTGGATGGCCCTCTTCCTTCATGCGGCCGAGGCGTAAGCATCCCTGAAGCCCCAGCGAGATTTCGGTTGCCATATCGGCAAGCTTCTTTTGAATGAGCTGGTTGGCGGCGAGCGGCCGGCCGAATTGCTGACGGTCCAGCGTATATTGCCGCGCCGTTGAATAGCAGGCTTCGGCCGCGCCCAACGCACCCCAGGCAATGCCGAAGCGAGCGGAGTTGAGGCAGGTGAACGGTCCCTTGAGACCGCTGACATGGGGCAGCAGGTTCTCTTCCGGTACGAAGACATTGTCCATGACGACTTCGCCTGTGATCGAGGCGCGAAGTCCGACCTTGCCCTGGATCTTTGGAGCCGACAGGCCCTTCGAGCCTTTTTCCAGGATGAAGCCGCGGATAAGTCCATCCTCGGTCTTTGCCCAGACGACAAAGACATCGGCAATCGGTGCGTTCGAGATCCAAGTCTTGGAGCCCGTCAGGCTATACCCGCCATCGACCTTCTTTGCCCGTGTCGCCATGGAGCCCGGATCAGAGCCGTGATTGGGCTCGGTCAAACCAAAACAGCCGATCCATTCGCCGGTCGCAAGCTTCGGCAGATATTTCTTCTTCTGCTCTTCGGAACCAAAGGCGTCGATCGGCACCATGACAAGCGAGGACTGTACGCTCATCATCGAACGGTAACCGCTGTCGATCCGCTCTACTTCGCGGGCGATCAGGCCGTAGGCGACGTATCCGAGGCCAGCGCCGCCATATTCCGGATCGATCGTCGGGCCGAGAAGGCCGAGTTCGCCCATCTCCCGGAATATTTCCGGATCTGTCTTTTCGTTGCGAAAAGCTTCGAGAACACGGGGGGCGAGCTTTTCCTGCGCGTAGGCATGCGCAGTGTCCTGCACCATGCGCTCCTCGTCGGTCAGCTGCTCCACGAGCCGAAACGGATCAGCCCAGTCGAAAACCTCGCGCGTATGCCGCATGTCCAGTCTCCTCACCTGTAATCACGCATGCCTGATCTAAGGTCGCATAGACCTGCCTGTTTGCGGCGTCAACAAGGCGACCATCCCGACAAAGATCAGGGCCCATCTTTTCAAATGCCGGCTGGTACGCCAGTTTGCGCGCAATGGATTCGGATGTGAGGAGCAGACATGTCATCGAGCGATCTCTTCGTATCGGCGGAAGGTGCCGAATGGGTAAACCCTGAACCGGGCGTGACTCGCCGTATCATGGCCTATCTGCCCGAGATGATGATGGTGGAGGTCGCTTTCGAGGCAGGCGCCGTGGGTGCGGCCCACTTCCACCCGCATATCCAGGCAAGCTATGTCGCCGAAGGTAGCTTCGAGGTGACGATCGATGGTCGCACCGAAGTGTTGAAACAGGGCGGCAGCTTCATTGTGCCACCCAATCTGGTCCATGGTGTCAAGGCATTGGAAAAGGGTCGCCTCATCGACACCTTTACTCCGCATCGCGCCGAATTCCTGAAGTAGTCACATCTCTGCCTTTGCCTTTCGAGCTGCGGCGGAGCCAATGTAGGGCGGTATGAAACAGGCGTCTTCGCTGCGCACGGCTTCGCGCAGGAAGTCGATGACGGCGCGCACGCGCGGCGCCTGCTTTAGATCCCGATGGCAGGTGATCCAGTAATGCCGCTTGAGATCGATCTCGTCAGGCAGCACGCGCACCAGTTCGGGATAACGGCAGGCAAAGAAATAGGGCAGGATGCCGAGGCCCAGACCGTTTCTGGTGGCCGTCAACTGCGCGAAGATGCTGGAACTTTGGAATTGCGGCTTGATGCGCGGATGCACGTCGCCGAGATAATCGAGCCCCGGTGCGAAGATCATTTCCTCGATATAGCTGATGAAGGGGTGGTTCAGCAGGTCGTCACGCGTGTTGATGGGTGCTGCGCGGGCGAGATAGTCGCGCGAGGCGTAGACCTGCAGATGATAGTCCGTCAGCTTTTCCGCAAAGTAGGGGCCACCTTTGGGCTCGTCGAGGACGACCGAGATATCCGCCTCCTTACGGGACAGCGACATGATCTGCTGGATGGTGACGAGTTCCAGTGCCAGATGCGGATGGCGGGCGGCAAATTGCGGCAGGACGGTCGCAAAGAAGAAATTCGCAAAACCTTCCGGTGCGCTGAGGCGCACGAGGCCGCGCTGGCTGAGCGAGCCATCGGCTAGATCGGCGCGCAGCCGTTCCGTTTCCTGTTCCATCTTCTCGGCGGTTTCTACAAAACGTGTGCCCATGGCAGTCAGCACGTAACCGCGCGGATTGCGCTCGAAGAGCTTGACCTTCAATGCGAATTCCAGCCGATCGATGCGCCGTGAGACGGTCGCATGGCTTGAGCGCAACTGCCGGGCCGCCGTCGAAAGCTGGCCGGTGCGGGCGACGGCTAGAAAAAACTGCAGATCGTCCCAAGTAAACTGCGAAGCATGGCTCATCGGCGTCGCCCATCCGTCTACGTCTTTGGTCTAATGCCGCCCGGCAACGAGAGCGCTGCGACTGTTGGCGGAGCACCATTATGACAGGTTCTGTTCAAAAACGAACAGATACTGTTTGGAATTAGATGTAAACCGCCAGTTGCCTCGTGGAGGAAATTCCGTGATCGTAAGGGTGGAGCGGCCGCTTTGAGGAGAGCGGATCGCCAAATTTGAACAGATTCGCGATCTGGCCAATCTCTGGGAGGAGAGAATATGCGAAAGAATTTCATTGCGTCCGTTGCATTTTTGCTTGCAAGCAGCACCGCCGTGTTTGCCCAGAGCGCAGCTATTTCCGATGGTAAGGTCAAGATCGGCATTCTGAACGACCAGTCGGGCGTTTATGCCGACTTTGGCGGCAAATCCTCTGTCGAGGCTGCGAAGATGGCCGTCGAGGACTTCGGCGGCAAGGTACTGGACATGCCGGTCGAGATCGTTGATGCCGACCACCAGAACAAGCCTGATATCGCCTCTAACATTGCCCGCCAGTGGTATGACACCGAACAGGTCGATGCCATCATGGAACTGACGACCTCTTCGGTTGCGCTCGCAGTCCAGGCGGTCGCCAAGGAAAAGAAGAAGATCGATATCGTCACGGGTGCTGCGACGACTGATCTCACTGGCAAGGCCTGCTCGCCTTATGGCTTCCACTGGGCCTATGACACTCATGCACTTGCCGTCGGTACCGGCGGGGCACTGGTCAAGCAGGGCGGCGACAGCTGGTTCTTCCTGACGGCGGATTACGCTTTCGGCTACTCGCTGGAACAGCAGACCACCGACTACGTAAAGGCAAGCGGCGGCACGGTCGTCGGTTCGGTACGCCATCCCTTGTCGACACAGGATTTCTCGTCCTTCCTGCTGCAGGCACAATCATCGGGCGCCAAGGTTATCGGCCTTGCCAATGCCGGCCTCGATACGTCGAATGCCATCAAGCAGGCGGCGGAGTTCGGCATCACCCAAGGCGGCCAGCATCTGGCGGCATTGCTCTTCACGCTCGCCGAAGTTCACGGCCTTGGCCTCGAAGCAGCTCAGGGCCTGACGTTGACGGAAGGCTATTACTGGAACCGCGACGACGACAGCCGCGCATTCGCCAAAAAATTCTTTGCCCGCACTGGCAAGATGCCGAACATGATCCACACCGGCACCTATTCGGCGGTTCTGCAATATCTGAAGGCGATCCAGAAGGCCGGAACGGATGAGACGGAAGCCGTTGCCAAGCAGTTGCACGAAATGCCTGTCGACGACGTCTTCGGCCGTGGCGGCACGGTTGGCCCGAACGGCCGCATGATCCATGACATGTACCTGCTGCAGGTCAAGAAGCCCGCGGAAAGCAAGGAACCGTGGGATTACTTCAACGTTCTCGCCACCATCCCGGGCAAGGAAGCCTATATCGACCCCGCCAAGAGCGGCTGCGATCTGGTGAAGTGAACGATGGCGGTTTCCGCGATTGAAACTGGAGCCAAGCCGCGGGTGGTACTCTCCGCCCGCGGCCTGCGACGCGATTTCGGCGGCTTCACGGCCGTCAAGAATGTCGATCTCGATGTGCATGATGCGAGCGTCCATGCACTGATCGGGCCGAACGGTGCCGGCAAGACGACGGTGTTCAACCTGCTCACCAAGTTCCTGCAACCGACATCAGGCGCCATCACGCTGATGGGGACCGACATCACCAGGACGCCTCCGGACCGGGTGGCGCGCATGGGCCTCGTCCGTTCGTTCCAGATCTCTGCCGTCTTCCCGCATCTTTCCGTGCTCGATAATGTCCGGGTCGCCCTGCAGCGGCCGAATAATCTTTCCACGCAGTTCTGGCGACCGCTTTCGGCGCTCGACAGCCTCAATGATCGGGCCGAGCAATTGCTCGCCAGTGTCGGGCTTTCCAAGGAGCGTGATCATATCGCCGCCGACCTCTCCTATGGGCGCAAGCGTGTGCTGGAGATTGCGACCACTCTCGCGCTCGATCCGAAAGTGCTGCTTCTCGATGAGCCCATGGCCGGTATGGGGCAGGAGGATGTCAGCGTCGTCTCCGCCATCATTCGCGATGTCGCCCGCGACCGCGCGGTTCTGATGGTCGAGCACAATCTGTCCGTCGTTGCCAATATCTGCCAGCATGTCACCGTGCTGCAGCGCGGCGAGATCCTCGCCGAGGGGGACTATGCGACAGTCAGTCAGGATGAGCGCGTACGCCAGGCCTATATGGGCACGGAGGAGCATCACTGATGGCGCCGCTTCTCGAAGTTAAGGGGCTGAACGCCTGGTATGGCGAAAGCCATATCCTGCACGGCATCGACATGACGGTGGGCGAAGGCGAGATGATTACCATTCTCGGCCGCAATGGTGTTGGCAAGACGACGACTTTGCGCACCATCACCGGTATTGTGCGCTCCCGAAAGGGAAAGATCAGCTTTGCTGGCACGGATATGATGCAGGTGCCGTTGCATAAAACCGCCCATAAGGGCATCGGCTTCGTACCGGAGGAGCGCGGTATTTTTTCGACGCTGACGGTTTCGGAGAACCTGATGCTGCCGCCGGTCGTAGCGCCCGGCGGCATGACCCTCGATGAAATCTACGAGCTTTTTCCGAACCTTTACGAGCGGCGCACGAGCTCCGGCACCAAGCTCTCGGGCGGCGAGCAGCAGATGCTGGCGATCGCCCGCATTCTGCGCACCGGCGTGCGCCTGCTGCTGCTCGATGAGCCAACCGAGGGGCTGGCGCCTGTTATCGTGCAGCGGATCGGCGAGGTTCTCAGGACGCTGAAGGAGCGCGGCATGACGATCGTGCTCGTCGAGCAGAATTTCCGTTTCGCAAGCCGTATTGCCGATCGCTTCTATCTGATGGATCATGGGCAGATGGTCTCGGAATTCCCTGTCGGCGAACTGCCGCAGCGCATGGATATGCTGCACAAGGTTCTGGGAGTGTGACGCGATGACGATGATCTTCGGCATTCCCTTGCAGGCACTGCTCGGCCAGCTGCTGATCGGCCTGATCAACGGGTCCTTCTATGCGCTGCTGAGCCTTGGTCTTGCGATCATTTTCGGTCTTCTGCGTGTCATCAACTTCGCGCACGGCGCCCAGTACATGCTCGGCGCCTTCGTGGCCTACCTGCTCTTGAACTATCTCGGTATCAGCTACTGGCCGTCTCTGATCCTGGCGCCCGTCATCGTCGGGCTAGCCGGCGCTGTCATCGAGCGGCTCTTCCTTCGCCGGCTCTATGATCTCGATCCGCTCTACGGCCTGCTCTTCACCTTTGGTCTGGCACTCGCAGTCGAAGGCACGTTCCGCTATCTCTACGGCTCATCCGGTCAACCCTATGCGACGCCACCGGCACTGGCCGGCGGCGTGAATCTCGGCTTCATGTTTTTGCCGATCTATCGTGGTTGGGTGGTGGTCGTTTCGCTCGTCGTCTGCATCGGCACCTGGCTGCTGATCGAAAAGACAAAGCTCGGTGCCTATCTGCGCTCGGCGACGGAAAACGCCACGCTCGTGCAGGTCTTCGGCGTCAACGTTCCGGTGCTGCTGACCTTTACCTATGCGCTCGGCGCCGGCCTTGCCGCCTTTGCCGGCGTGCTCGCCGCCCCCATCTACCAGGTCTCGCCGCTGATGGGCTCCAACATGATCATCGTCGTCTTTGCCGTGGTCGTCGTTGGCGGCATGGGCTCGATCATGGGCGCCATCATCACCGGCTATGTGCTTGGCATCGCGGAAGGGCTGACCAAGGTCTTCTATCCGGAGGCCTCCAATATCGTCATCTTCGTCATCATGGCGATCGTGCTTCTCATCAGGCCCGCGGGCCTCTTCGGCCGGGATGCGTGACATGGCTGACATCACCGAAACCATCCGAACGGAAAAGAGCCGAACTGCTTTATCGGTTCAGACTGGGTTCCTGATCATCGGGCTCCTGCTTCTCTTGCTCGCGCCCTTCTTCTTCTACCCGATCTTCCTGATGAAGCTGCTTTGCTTCGCGCTCTTTGCCTGTGCCTTCAACCTGCTGCTCGGCTACACGGGACTGCTGTCCTTCGGTCATGCCACCTTCTTCGGCGGCGCTGCCTATTTCACCGCCTATACGGTGAAGTCCTGGGGCTTTCCGCCCGAGCTCGGCATCCTCGTCGGCGTCGCCGGGGCCGCATTTCTGGGCCTCGTCATGGGTTTCTTTGCGATCCGACGCCAGGGTATCTATTTCGCCATGATCACGCTGGCGCTGTCGCAGATGTTCTTCTTCTTCTGCTTGCAGGCAAAATTCACTGAAGGTGAGGACGGCATCCAGTCCGTGCCGCGCGGCCACCTCTTCGGCTTCATCGATCTCAGCAGCTCCACCAACATGTATTATTTCGTGCTGGCGGTGTTCCTGATCGGACTTCTGATCATCTGGCGCTTCATCAATTCGCCCTTCGGCATGATCCTGAAATCGATCCGCGAGAACGAGCAACGGGCAATCTCGCTCGGCTATTCCGTGGCGCGTTACAAGCTCGGAGCCTTCGTAATGTCGGCAGCTCTTGCCGGGCTGGCAGGATCGGTCAAGGCTCTGGTCTTTCAGTTTGCGACACTGACGGATGTCGCCTGGCAGATGTCGGGTGAGGTGATCCTGATGACCCTGCTCGGCGGTATCGGCACGCTGATCGGCCCGGTATTCGGCGCTGGCCTCGTCGTGACGCTGCAGAATTATCTCGCGACCTCGGAATTTCCGGTGACTATCATCACCGGCGTGGTCTTCATGATCTGCGTGCTGATCTTCCGCCGTGGTATTATCGGCGAATTCTACGCCTCGCGGCTCGGGCGTAAACTGGGCTTTGTCTACCGCCGCTGAACGGGCGGACCTCTTTTCCTGCAATGGGAAAAGATGTGCAGCGGCGCCGCAAAATCCCGCCTCCGCGGCCCCGGGGAGGCGGGAGGGCAGCCATTTCGGAGTGCATGATCCATGGATCGCTACGACTATATCATCATCGGGGCAGGCAGTGCCGGCTGCGTGCTCGCAAACCGGCTATCGGCCGACCGCAATACGAGGGTCTTGCTGCTGGAGGCGGGCGGCAACGACAACTACCACTGGATCCATATTCCCGTCGGCTATCTCTATTGCATCAACAATCCGCGCACCGACTGGTGCTTTACGACCGCGCCCGAGGACGGGCTGAACGGGCGGGCGCTGAATTATCCGCGAGGCAAGGTGCTCGGCGGCTGTTCCTCCATCAACGGCATGATCTATATGCGCGGTCAGGCCCGCGACTACGATCTCTGGCGGCAGATGGGCTGCACCGGCTGGGGTTGGGACGACGTGCTGCCTTATTTCCGCAAGTCGGAAGATCACCATAAGGGCGAGGACGAGATGCATGGCGCCGGTGGTGAATGGCGCGTGGAAAAGGCGCGCGTCCGCTGGGATGTGCTCGATGCCTTCCAGCAGGCGGCCAAGGAGGCCGGCATTCCCGAAACGGCAGATTTCAATCGCGGCAGCAACGAAGGCTCCGGCTATTTCGACGTCAACCAGCGCGCCGGCATCCGCTGGAACGCGACGAAGGCCTTTCTGCGCCCGGCCATGAAACGCGGCAATCTCACTGTCATGACCAAGGCGCAGGTGCGGCGGCTGCTGGTTGAGGAGGGCTCCGTTACCGGCGTCGAGTTCCAGCATGGCGGCAGGGCGAAGCGGGCCCATGCAGTGAAGGAGACGGTGCTCTCGGCCGGCTCCATCGGCTCGCCACACATTCTGGAGCTGTCAGGCGTCGGCCGCGGTGACGTTCTCCATCAGGCCGGCATCGACGTGCTGACCGAGGTGAAGGGCATCGGGGAGAACCTGCAGGATCATCTGCAGCTTCGGCTTGCCTATAAGGTGACAGGTGTGCCGACACTCAACGAAAAAGCGTCGAAGCTGCTCGGCAAGGCGGCAATAGGCCTCGAATATCTCATGCACCGTTCCGGACCCATGGCGATGGCGCCAAGCCAGCTGGGCATCTTCACGCGCTCTGGCCCTGATAAGGAGACACCCGATCTGCAGTATCATGTACAGCCTGTATCCCTCGACAAGTTCGGCGATCCCGTCCACGCCTTTCCGGCGATCACGGCGAGCGTCTGCAATCTCCGGCCGGAAAGCCGCGGTTCCGTGCATGTCTCCAGCCCCGATTTTGCCGCCCAGCCCGTCATTGCGCCAAAATACCTCTCGACGCAGCGCGATCGCGACATAGCTGTTCGCTCGATAAAGCTGACGCGCCGGATCGTCGCGCAGCCATCCTTCGCCCGCTTTCATCCAGAAGAGTTCAAGCCGGGGCCGAGCTACCGAAACGAGGCGGAACTGGAAAAGGCGGCAGGCGATATCGGCACGACGATTTTTCATCCGGTCGGCACCTGCCGCATGGGCATCGACAGGGACAGCGTCGTCGATCCGCGGCTAAGATTGCGGGCGCTCGGCAGGCTCCGGATCGCGGATGCCTCGGTGATGCCGGCCATCACTTCGGGCAATACCAATTCGCCGACGATCATGATTGCCGAAAAGGCGGCGGCCATGATCATCGAGGACAACAGATAGGAGAAGAGCATGGCAAGGATCGGATTTATCGGGCTTGGCAACATGGGCGGGCCAATGGCTGCCAATCTCGTCAAAGCCGGCCACGAGGTTCTTGGCTTCGATCTGGCGGCTCCGGTGCTGAAGGCTGCGGAGGAAAGCGGCGTGAAACCGGCCAGCCATGCCAGCCAGGCGGTCAAGGAGGCCGAGATCATCATCACCATGCTGCCGCAGGGCAAGCACGTGCTGACGGCCTGGGCCGACATATTGCAATCGGCGGCGCAGGGTACGCTCGTCATCGATTGCTCGACCATCGATGTCGAAAGCAGCCGCAAGGCGCACGAAATAGCGAAAGCAGCAAGCTGCCTTTCGCTCGACGCACCCGTTTCCGGCGGTACGGGCGGAGCGAGCGCCGGTACCTTGACCTTCATGGCAGGCGGCTCGGAAGAGGCCTTTGCCAAGGCAAAGCCGATCCTGGAGGCTATGGGCAAGAAGATTGTTCATTGCGGTGAGGCAGGCGCCGGACAGGCGGCGAAGATCTGCAACAACATGATCCTCGGCATTTCCATGGTCGGCGTCTGCGAAGCCTTCGTGCTTGCCGAAAAGCTCGGTCTCTCGCATCAGGCGCTCTTCGATGTCGCCTCCACCTCATCCGGCCAATGCTGGTCGATCAACACCTATTGCCCGGTGCCGGGACCGGTACCGACCTCGCCGGCCAACAATGACTACAAGCCGGGTTTTGCTGCAGCACTGATGCTGAAGGATCTGAGGCTTTCACAGGAGGCGGCACTCGCGAGCGGTGCCTCCACGCCGCTTGGTGCGGAAGCCGCGCAGCTCTACGCACTCTTCGAGAAGCTCGGCAACGGCGGCAGGGATTTCTCCGCCATTATCGAGATGTTCCGCGAAAAGGCATAAGGCGCCTCTACCGCTCCCAATAGGCGCCGATGCTCATCTTGTGCCGGTCGTGGCCACGTTCGGTCTTGAGGAAATCGCGGACGCGCTTGGCCTCGGATCGTTCACAGCCGGCCCAGACGAAGGTCTCTGCGTCGACATCGTTCAGTGCGCCTTTGATGGCGCTTTCGATGAGACCCATGGTGCCGGCCGGCGCGCCGTTACGATGCATCCAGGTCAGGTCGACAGTGCCAGCGGACGGCAGCGACAATTCCTCCGAGGGACCATCGACTTCGAGGAAGATACGCAACTGCGTTCCCGCGGGAACTTCTGCCGCAATGCGCGAGATCGCGGGCAGCGCCGTCTCGTCTCCGGCAAGGATCATCGACGTGGCATCGGGAACCCCCCCGCCTCCGGGGCCGAGTGCACCGGCGATATCGCCGGGCTGCGCATTCACCGCCCATTCGGCGCCGGGCATGTTTTCGCCTTCATGCAGCACGAAATCAATATCGATCTCGCCGCGTTCCAGATCGATCCTGCGGAACGTGTAGATACGCACGGTCAGCGCATCCTCATCCTTCGCCCATTCAATGCGGCCATCGGAGCGAAGCTTTGGCCAGACGGGCGCACGACCCTTCGGTGGGATCAGCAGGCGGAAGTGCAGCCCGCCGTGCGCGAAATGCCCGGCATCGTCACATGCCACAGTCACCCGGCGCATATGCGGGCTTATGTTACGAGCGCCGATCACGCGGATTTCGCGCAGATCCGGCAGATGGTCGGCTTTCGGTGCGTCCGACCATGTCAGCTCCAGCGTGTCTTCGCCGGCGAACTGAAAGAGATGTTCGGCAAGCACCGAGCGGACATTCTGGAGTGCACGCGCACTTCGGCACGAGAGTTCGATCTCAAGCTTGCGGCCCTCGTGCCGGATATCGGCCTTGCCGGTGATCATTTCCAGCGTGACCAGATCACCGTCGCGTTTCACGGTGCTGTGCTCGACGAAATGCGAGCAAATCTCGTCGAGCATTCGGCCTGGATCGACGGCGATTGCGACGCCGGATGCGGTAAAGGGTTCGCCCATCATTGTTTGATGTCCTTTCGCGAAAGCAGCCAGATGAGGTAGGGGCCGCCGATCAGCGCGGCGAAAAGGCCGACTGGCACCTGATAGGGGTAGATGATGACACGCGAGAGCCAGTCGGCCGTCATCAGTACCCCGGCGCCTGAAAGCACGCTCGCAGCAAGCTGATGTGCAGGTCGGTCGAAGCCGGCCAGACGCGCCAGATGCGGGGCGATGAGCCCGGTGAGGCTGAGTGGGCCGACCAGGAATGAAGCGATCGCCGTCATCAGTGCGGCGAGCACGGCCAGAACCAGGCGGCTTGCGTCGACCCGGAGGCCAAGAGATCGACTGGAATTGCCGCCGAGCGGCAACATCGTCAGCCAGCGGCCGAGGAAGGGCAGCGGCGTCACCGGCACGATGAGCGAAATCATTGCCGTCCAGGCTTCAAAAGCACCCGCGCGATTGGTCGAGCCCGAAAGCCAGGTGAGCAGGATGTAACCGCGCATGTCGCCCTGCGCGAGCACCATCGTGACGATTGCCATTGCGAAGGCGCCGATGCCGACACCGGCGAGCAGCATGCGCTCTGGCGAAAACTGCGCGCGAGCGGAAATGGCGATCATCGCGCCGAAAGCCGCGAGCGCCCCTAGCGCCATAGCAAGCAGCATGATGACGGGCGACGGGAAGCCGAACAGGAAGAGCGCGACAGTCAGGCCCGCGCCGGCGCCGCTACTGATGCCGAGCACTTCCGGACTGGCGATCGGATTGCCGGTGACGCGCTGCATGATGAAGCCGGCGGCGGCGAGCATGCCACCGGCACCGGCCGCAACTAACGTGCGCGGCAGGCGGAAAGGCAGGAGGTCAGTGAAGAGCACGCCGGTGGCCATATGCCAGCCATCATCGGCCGGACCGAGCGTGAGGAAGAGTGCGAAGAGCAGCAGGATTGCGGCTGACAGCACGGCAAGGGCGGCGATTGGCGTCGACAGCCTCCTGAGCGCCTGTGTTGACTGCGCTGCCAAGGTCGAGACGGAATGCACGCGCGGCAGCAGGAACAGCAGCAGGGGACCGCCGAGCAGCGCGGTGGCAGCGCCGGTAGGGGCGAGATCGGTGAAGCCGGGACCGAGAATTTGCGTCAGGCAATCGGTAAGGAACAGTAAAGCGGCGCCGGTCAGTGGCGCAGCGATCATCAGGCTTCCGGTACTGCGCGCACCCAGGAGCCTGGCGATGGCTGGTGCTGCGAGGCCGAGGAAGCCGATGACGCCGACTTCAGAGGTGACCGAGGCTGCAAGCCAGACAGCGAGCGCGAGGACGGCAAAACGCGCCATATGCAGCGCGAGGCCGAGGCTTCTCGCGCTGCTGTCGTCGAGTGTCAGGATGCGCAGCGGTCGTATCAGGATTAGGGCCGCGACAAAGCCGAGAACGAGGCGGGGTGCGAGCGTGATGACGCCATCCCAGTCCTGCTGGCTGAGCGAGCCAGCGCCCCAGATGTAGATCGACATGGCATATTCGCCGCGCGCGAGGATGAGGGTCACGCTCAGCGCTGCAGCGATCATGCTGACGATCATGCCGGAGAGCGCCACGGTAACCGGATCGAGCCCGCGTCGCCAACTGAGCGCCAGCACGATCGCGACGGCGCCAAGACCGCCGCCGAAAGCGACGATCTCTCGCGAAGGGCCGATCAGCAACGGCGAGAAACTAAGCGCTGCCGTCATCGCCAGTTCTGCACCGGAGGCAATGCCGAGTGTGGAGGCATCGGCTATCGGATTGCGCAGCACGCGCTGCAACAACGTTCCGGAAAGTCCGAGCGCAGCACCGGCAACCAGCGCCAGCACAGAGCGGGGGAGGATGCTGTTCCAGAGCAAAACGCTATCGAGGGCGGCCGCCTGAGCGGCATCGCCAGGCACCTGCGGGCGCGTCGCGATCAGAAACACGAAGGCAGCGACGCAAAGGGCAGGAAGCACAATCGCCGCAAGCGGAAGACTGTGACCGCGGGCGGGCTGAGCAAGGCTAGCCATTCCATGCATGACCAAGCCCCTCCTGCAAAAGATCGGCGAAGCGCTTGGCAGCAGGCAGCGCGCCGTAGGGGTTGATCGAACCAAGTACGAGCACGCGTTTCTCGCGTACTGCCGGCAACGCATTCCAGAAGGCACTTGTCGACAGCGTGGCGAGCGCATCAACGGGATGCGGCGGGATCATCACGATCCAGGCATCCGGCATGGAGGCCAGCGTCTCGATGCCGACAGGGGCCGCAGCCGAGTAGCTGGTCGCGCCTTGCCAGGCGTTGATCAGACCGACGCGCTTCAACACCTCGCCGAACATGCTGTCGGAACCGAAGACGCGAAAATGCCTGGCATCGCCGAGATTGATCGGAAGGACAGGCCGGCCGTCGCCCGCCGCAAATGTAGCCTTGTAGCGGTCCAGCCTTCCGGCAAGCTCTTCTGTGAGCTTTCTCGCAGCATCAAGCTCTAGCCGATCGCCGATGGCGATTGTTGCCTGTTCTGCGAGCATGTAAGGGCTCTCGCCAGGCTTATAGATCGCGTGGCTTTCGACGGGTGCGATCGGCTGCATACGGGCATCCGCCCAGGCGTAGAAGTTCGAATTGAAAATCAGGTCCGGTCGGGCAAACCGCAGTACTTCGAGGTTTGGCGTGCCCCGCAGGCCGAGATCGGCGACATCATCTGGCACCGCGGGTATGACCGCCACCTCGCGGAACTGGCGAAGTTCTGTTCCGGCAACAACATTGGCGCCGATTGCCAGCAGGGTTTCGAGCAAGGCCCAATCGAGGGTCGCGACACGGATGCTATCGGCCGCCCGCAGCAAAGCCGGGGCCGACAGCGTGGCCGCCGCACCGGCGAGAAGCTGCCTGCGGGAGAAAAATGCCATGGCCTACAACAGATAACTGACCGGCTCGTTTCGAACCGGGTGCGAGAAAACGCCCATGCCGACGCCGAAGATCGACTGCAGCATGTCGGCCTGCATGATATCGGCTGGCGTGCCTTCAGCGGTGATGCGGCCACGGTTGAGCGCGATGATCGCATCGCAGTAGCGCGCCGCGAGGTTGATGTCGTGCAGCACTATGACGACGGTTAGCCCGCGCTCATGGCTGAGTTCTTGCACCAGCGACAACACGCTGGCCTGATGCGCAAGATCGAGCGCCGACGTCGGTTCGTCGAGCAGCAGGCAGCGGGCGTTCTGGGCAAGCATCATGGCGATCCAAGCGCGCTGGCGCTCGCCGCCAGACATGCTCGCGACGAGACGATCGGCAAAATCCTCAAGCTCAGTGCGGACGATTGCTTCTTCGACCATGTCGCGATCGGTGGCACTGAAGCGGCCGAGCGTGCCATGCCAGGGGAAGCGGCCGAGCGCCACCAGTTCCCGTACAGTCATGCCATCGGTTGCTGGCGTGAACTGCGGCATATAGGCGACATGGCGGGCGAACGCGCGACTGCCCCAGTCGGCGGCCGCCTTCCCGTCGAAAGATATGGAGCCGCTCTTCGGGGCGATCTGCCGGGCAACGATCTTCAGAAGGGTGCTTTTGCCGGAACCGTTTGGGCCGACGAGGCCATAGATACGGCCAGCCTCAAGTGTCAGATCGATACCGTCAAGTATCGGCCTGTTGCCTATCGCGTAATCGATCCCGGCAAGGTTCAGGAAGGGCGTGGACACGAGGAAACTCCGGCTTTGCTGCAAGGGTTCGGGAGGACCAGGCCTCCCGTTCATGCAGCTTCCTGAAAAACTAAACTCGATTTGTCAACTTACCATTTCTTGCTAAGCTTAAAAGTGACCGTGCGTGCGTCACCGTAACCGCAGACCGTCAGGCCCTGGCAGCCCGACACATACTCCTTGTCGAAGAGATTGGCGACGTTGAGCGATGCCGCCCAATTTTCCTTTTCGTAGCGGATGGCTGCATCAAACACGGTTGCAGCCGGCACCTTCTCGGTGTTGGCTTCGTCAGCCCAGGACCAGCCCTGATGCCGAACGCCGGCGCCGAAGCTCACCCCTTCCAGCGCGCCCGTCGTGACGAGATAGTCAATCCAGAGCGAAGCCTTGACTTTCGGCGTGATGTAAGGGGATTTGCCGACGAGAAGCGGGTTAGCTTCGTTTTCAAGCACTTCCATGTCGGTGTAGTCGAGCCCGGCAGTGACCTTCCAGTTGTCGTTGACGTTGACCTTGCTTTCGAGTTCGAAGCCGCGCGAACGCACCTTGCCGAGCTGACTCTGTTCGAAGGTGACCGGGTTCGTCACGGCATTGTTGCGCTTGTCGATCTGGAACACCGAGGCCGTAATCACGCCGTCGAAGAAAGTCGGCTCATACTTGACACCGCCTTCGATCTGATAACCTTCCTCAGGCTTGAGCGGGCCGGAAATGCCGGTGCCGATCAACGGGTTGAAGAAGCTTGCGACACTGACATAGGGGGTCAGGCCATTGTCGAACTCGTAGGCGAGGCCGGCACGGCCGCTGGCTGCGCCATCATCGAAGCTGTAGCTCGTCCCGATCGCGGCATCGGAGTCGATATCGACATGGTCATAACGGCCATTCAATGTCAGCAGCCAGCCATCAGCGAAATGGATCTGGTCCTGAGCGTAAATACCGATCTGCTTCATGGTGACGATGCCATCGGCGTAAACGAAATTGGCTCCTTGGGGCGTGCCGTAGACCGGATCGGTTGCGCTGATCGGGTTAGAGCCGCAGCAAGCCTGCCAATTGTCCAACCGGTAATATTTGTAGTCGATGCCGGCGAGCAGGTTATGCGTTGCGCCGCCGAACTCGGCCTCGCCCTCGATGCGATTGTCGATACCGACGGAATCGACGCCGGAACGGCCTTCGAAGCCGATACGAGCCAGATCGTAATCCGGTGCTGTCGGCACGCCGCCGACATAGCCGTTGAGGTATGGGCCCTGCTCATGCTTGTCGAGCCGGCCATAACGGAAGTTCGAGGTGAATTTCACGCCGCTGTCGAATTCGTGCTCGAATTCATAGCCGATCATTTTCTGGACATAACTGCCGTCGTCGATATCGGGCTCGCCGTAGAAGGCGTCGCGCGGAATCTTGCCGAAGGGCGCGTCTACGACCGTGCCGACATATGGGAAGAAGCCATTGCCGGTATGGACCTGATCGAGGCCGGCGAGATAACCCCAGACGGTAAAGCTCGTCGTATCGTCAGGTGCGATCTTCAGCTGCGGCATGATGAAGCCGCGGAAATCATGAGAGAAATCCGAGTAGTTGTCGCCGCCGGAGACCTTGCCGGTGATACGGTAGGTCATCGTATCGCTGGAGCCAACCTTGTCGGATATATCGAAACCGGTGAAGGCGTTGCCGTTACTGTTGATACCGATATCGGTGTAATAAAGCGGCTCGTCGAGCGGGCGCTTGCGCACGAGATTGATGATGCCGCCCGGATTGGCGCCACCGTAGAGAACCGAGGCCGGCCCCTTTAGAACCTCGACGCGCTCCAGCATGAACGGATCGATCTGGAAACCACCGAAGCCGTAGCTGAAGAGGTTCAGGTTGTCGAAGAAGACGCCGGTCTGTGTGGCGTTAAAGCCGCGGATATAGAACCAGTCCGTATCGGGATCATTGCCGAAAGGCTGGGTCGTGACGCCGGGCGTATAAAGCAGCGCCTCGTCGATCTTGTTGGTGATGCCGTGATCGTCCATTTCCTGCTTGCCGATAACGGAGACCGACTGCGGGATCTCGTTCAGCGGCGTATCGCTCTTGGAGCCTGTGGAAGAGGTTTTTGCGACATAGCCTTTGACAGGGCTGGTGGCGGTTTCATCGCCGGCGCCCTGGATGACGATCGGCGCCAACTGCGTCGGATTGGCATCCTGGGCAACGGCGGAAGAGATCGCCATGATGCCGGTGACAGCCGTTCCTGCCAATAGATATGTCCTGAAGGTGAGCCCTTTGGTCTGCGCTCGCATAGATTACCCCACTCGTGCCGCGGCTTTTCCTGCCGCGCAATGGCCTTGAATAAGTCGAGTGTTTAACTCAAATTTAATTGGGCGGATTGTCCTGATCGGGTGGAAATTGAACGTTCTTGGGCAATATTCCGCGCGGTGTGCAAAAGCTCAGGCGTGTTGCACTTACGCAATCTGCGCCTTTTTCCAGTTCGCCGGCGTGGTTCCCAGATTCTTGCGGAAGACACGGGTGAAATGGGCCTGATCGGCAAAGCCCGTTTCGACGGCAATGGTCGTCAGAGGATACTCACTGCGCACGAGCAGATGTTTTGCGCGATCGAGGCGGAGATTGGTCTGATATTGATGCGGAGCAACACCGGTCGATGCCTTGAAGGCGTGGCTGAAGTGCGATTGCGACAGGCCCGTGACGGATGCCAGTTCCTCAAGCCGGATGTTGCGCAGGCAGTTTTCCTCGATGAAATCGGTGGCACGGCGCAATTGCCAGCCGGCAAGCTTGCTGCGCTTGCGCGGCTGCACCTTGGTAAGCTTCAGCACATCGATGATGAGGGAGAGCGACAGGCCGTCGCCATAGAGATCATGCAGCGGCTGCGGATTGACGCATTCGGCGGCAATCAGCTGGGCGAGCGACAACAGCCGCTCGTCGGAAAACAGGAGCTGGGCATTGGCGAGGCGCTGCGGATCGAGCTCATCGCCGAGCCTTCGGCTGATGGTCTCGACATCGAAATGGATGTCGAGATGGCGCAGCGAATGCACACCCACCAGATCGGCCCAGACTTCCATATCGGCCGGCACATAGGAGATCGGCCGCTTTTCGGTGTCCTGGACCGTGCCATGGGCACGCGGCGAGAGTTTTACCCGCGAATTGCCCGGCCCGCGCTTTTCAAGGAGGATGAAAAGCCGCGGGTCGCGCGATACGTAGTAGCCGCCGGAATGGGGAGCACAGTCCACATCCCAGACATCCGCCACGATGCCGTTCCACACCCGGCGATTGACGCCTTTGGTGACGGAAAAGCCGTGAATCCTGTTTTGCATGCGCGGTTGAAACGTCATTTCCACTTCTGTCTCCGGCTGGACGGCCGAAATAAACCTTCGTAATAAACTCAAGTTTAATACAGGAGGCGGAGTGGGATGACAATCACCCAGTTCATGCGGGTGGAAATGCCGGTATCAGACGACGGAGAAGGTCAACCTTTCGCTGTCGCCGAAGCGGATGTCGATTTCGCCGGGTTCGGTGAGTTCGACGGCGCCACTGAGCGTGCCGGTGGTGACAAGCGCGCCCGATTTCAGTGAACCTTCCGGGCGCAGCGGGTCGTTGGCGTAATCGACCAGCCAGGTCACGACGTCGCCCTTGGGATGTTTGGCTAGGCAGTCATAGATCGTCTTGCTGCCCTGGGTGACCTTCAGCGGTGTGCTTGCGGCGGTATCGATGAAACTCTTTGCGATGGCGGGGCCAAGCACATAACCGCTATTGCCGAGACGATCTGCGAGGAAGAGAAGGAAGGAGACAGCACCGCTTTCCCTGACCGCGCTGACCAGCAGTTCGGCGCCGAGATAGGCGGTGGAGATCGCCTCCAGCACTTCGGCGCGGCTATAGGGGGCACCCTTGCGGTAGGGCAGATCCTTGCCGAAGCGAACGGCAATTTCGGTTTCGAATTTCAGGCCCGGATACCAGGCAATGGTCGCACCGGAGACGGCTTCGGCATAGGGATGGAGAGGTGCGGTGACTGGCTGGCCCTCGGGCGAGACCGTGACCTTCCAGGCGTTGCTCGCGATCCCTTCTTCAGCCTTCACGGCATTCTGGGTTTCCATCGCCTGGTTCAGATCAGCCGGCAGCGAAAAGGCGCTCGTCGGCTCCTGCTTTGCGGCCTGGCGCAAGCCGCGGAGTTTGGCGGCGAGTGCGCGCGGGTCGAATGAATAAGTCATGCTGTTTCCTCCATCAAATCGAGAGGTGCCACAGTAGCGGCGCAGCCGACGTGGACAAGGCTAGTCTTGGAAAGACTGTTATTCCATCGCGGCGTACCAGCGCTCCCGGTAGGCGGGAAGGCCTGGAATTGCCTGGGGCGAGAAGTGTTTTTCCACCCCGGATACCGGCTTGATGCCGGCAAGCAGGGCAGCGCCCTGACTGGTGCCGGTCGAGCCCGGCAGCGCCATCGTATCACGGCCGGTGATTGCGGCAATCAGCGACAGATAGGTCTCGTTCAATGCGAAAGGGCCTTCGACGATGATTGGCCCTTTGGCGCCGATCAGCCCGAGGCAGGCCTCCGTCATCAATGCGAGATAGAGGCAGGCAGCGGCATATTGTTCGTCGCGGCTCGCATCTTCCACGTTGATCCAGCGGCTGACCTTGCCCGGAAAGGGGCCTGAGCCGGGTGCCACGTTGGGCAGCAGCATGATGCCCCTTTCGACGACATCTGCGATAGCAGCTTTTGCCTCAGCATCGCCAACCTTGCCGATCTCGGCCGACAGGATTTCGAATTCGCGACCGCCCATGAAACGGGAGGAGGGCACGGCGCGGCCATAGGCATCGACATTGGCGAGCGCATCGCGCTTGGCGTCGAGATGGGCGAGATCCCCGCCGACGCCGAAATTGATGACCCAGGTCCCGGTCGAGACGACGGTAAAGGGCGCCTCGCGGCCGACGAGATGCGGCAGGAGCGAAGCATTGGAATCATGGATGCCGCAATAGACCGGCACCGAGAGACCGATTTCTTCGGCAATGTCCGGCAGAACGGGACCGAGTGGATCAAAGGCCGAATGTATCGGCGCCATCCGGTCGCGAATGGCAAGCGCATCGACCAGCGAAGAGTAGGCACCGGTCTTCGGGTTCCAGAGGTCCGTGTGGCAGCCGAGCGAGGTTGCCTCGTTTGCCGGCACGCCGGTCAATCGTGCCGACCAATATTGCGCATAGGTGAGGATGGTTGCGACCTTGGCGAACTCTTCGGCAAAAGCCGTTTTCTGGTAATGGAGTTGTGCGCCGATATTCAGGCCCATTGAAAGACGGGGCGAGAAGGTTTCGGTGAAGGGCGGCCGCAACGCGTCATAGGCGTCGCGGATCTCCTGTGGGTATTCATGTTCATAGTCGATGACGGGCATCACAAGCTTGCCGTCTGCGCCGAGCAGGGCGGCGGCCGCGCCATGCGTGGTGATCGAGATCGCATCGAAACCCGGCTCGCTCGCAAAGGCTTTCAGCGAGGCGAGAGCGAAGCTCCAGAGTGCTTCAATATCATAATGCGGATAAAGGCCGTCGCGGATGACCGTATTCGGCTCCTTGCGGACGGCGATTTCTGCGCCCGTCGTGCTGTCGAGAACGACGACCTTGGCGTTTGTCTTGCCGATATCGAGAACGGCGATGCGGCGGTAATCGCTCATGGCATATGAAAAACAGTAACGAGGTCGCTCTGTACGGGCGAATTGTCGGGATTGGACGCCATGATATCAGCCATATGCGCCCACCATTTCTTCATGACGGGATGGTCCGGCAGGCTTGCCATTGTGTGATCCTGCGGCCGGGTCAGCACGCCGAAAAGCGTGTTGGTCTCGCGGTCGAGATGGATCGAATAGTCGCTGGCGCCCGACTGATGCAGCAGATCGACCAGATCCGGCCAGATCTCGTCATGCCGCTTCCTGTATTCGGCTTCCATGCCAGGATTGAGCTTCATCTTGAAGGCATGTTTTTCCAGGGTCATTTGGCGCTCATGGCTTTGATGCGGCGGGCGATGATCGGGATCGCGATGGTGATGATCAGGAGCAGGCCGATGAAGATCGACATGACGATGCCGGGTACGTTCAGGAGCCCCAGACCGAAAGTGACGAGACCCATGACGAAGGCGGCGATAACGACGCCGCCGATCGTGCCGGAACCGCCGAGGATCGAGATGCCGCCGAGCACGACCATGGTGACGACTTCCAGTTCCCAGCCTTGCGCGATCGACGGGCGCGTCGAGCCGAGGCGCGAGGTGAGGCAGACGGCGGCGATGCCGCTCATCACGCCGGTCAGCAGGAAGAGGATGAATTTTACGCGCTCGACCGGAATGCCGGAGAAGCGGGCGGCAAAATCATTGTTGCCGATCGTGTAGACTTGCCGGCCGAAATTCGTGGCATGCAGCAGGATGGCGAAAAGGATCGCCAGTACGATGAACAGCACGAATTCAAAAGAGAAAACCCAGACGACGTAACCCTGGCCGAAATAGGCGAAATCAGCCGGATATTTTCCATAGGCCTGGTCGCCGAGCACGATGTAGGAAATGCCTCGGAAGAGGCTCATCGTGCCGATGGTGACGACGATCGACGGCAGTTTCAGCACGGAAACGAGCACACCGTTGAAGATGCCGCAGAGAAGGCCGGTGCCGATGCCGATCAGTATGAGGCCCGGTGTGCCAACGCCGGCCTGTGCCGCAGCACCCATGGCCGTGGAAGCAAGTGCGATGATCGCGGCAACCGACAGGTCGATTTCACCTGCGATGACGAGCAGCGCCATTGCAAAGGCGATCATCGCCTTTTCGGTGAAGTTGAAGGTCGCGTCAGAGAGGTTCCAGGCATCGAGAAAATAGGGCGAAGCCACGGAATTGAAGATGAAGATCAGGACGGCCACACCGAAGAGCAGCACTTCCCAGCTTGACATGACACGCTTGAAGGGTGTGCCGAGGCGATCGGGAATGACGCGCTTTTCGGGTGTTGACGAAACGGCGCTCATGCTGCGACCTCCGCTGCTGCGCGATCCCGCAGGATGATGCGGCCGCGATTGCGCTCGCGCCTTGCATTGAAGACGACGGCGAGAATGATGACGGTTCCTGAGATTGCCATCTGCGTGAAAGGCGAAATGCCAATGACGGGCAGGGCGTTCTTGATGACACCGAGGAAGAGCGCGCCGAGCACCGTGCCGGCAACCGAGCCGACACCGCCGGCAATCGAAATGCCGCCGATGACGCAGGCCGCGACGCTGTCGAGTTCGAAACCGTTGGCGATATCAACATAGGCGACCGCATAACGGGAAACCCAGAGATAGCTGGAAAGACCGGCGAGCGCGCCCGAGAGCACAAAGGCCAGGAATTTCGTCTTGCCCGTATCGATACCGGCATAAATCGCGGCGGTCGGATTGCCGCCGGTTGCATAGGCCGAACGGCCGAACGGGCTGTAGCGCAGGAGCATGTACATCAGCGCGACGATGATGATGGCGACCCAGCTCAGCACAGGCAAGCCGAGGATCGGCGTGCGAGGAACGGCAAGGAAGGTCGGCGTCATCTGATGCGCGTTCACCCAGGCGCCGCCCGAGAGCACGAAGGCCATGCCGCGATAGATGGTGAGGGTGCCGAGGGTGACGACAATCGGCGGTATTTCGAGCCGCCAGACGAGGAAACCGTTGATCGAGCCGAGGGTTGCGCCGATCACGACTGCCGCAAGGATGAGAACGATGAGCGGCAGTCCGGGAAAGGCGGCGTTCATCATCGCGATCGCCATGCCGGTAAAGGCGAGGTTGGCTGCGACCGAAAGGTCGATCGATTTCGTCAGGATCACCGTCATCTGGGCAAGCGCCAGGATGATGAGGATTGCCGTATCGTTGAAGATGCCGGCGAGATTATCCGGTGTGGCGAAATCGGCTGCGCGCGTCGAGAACACGGCAATCATCACCACGATGATGGCGAAGAGCAGGGTTTCGCGTTTTCTGATCAGTCTCATCATGCCCGTCACCTCATGCATTTCCGGTCGCCGCGCGCACCAGCGCTTCCGGCGAAAGCTGATCGCGTTCGAAATACCCCGCCGACAGGCCTTCCTTCATGACGAGCACACGGTCCGACATGCCGATGATCTCGGGCAGTTCGGAAGAGATCATGATGATGGAGAGACCTTCTGCCGCAAGCTCGCTGATGAAGCCATGGACGGCAGCCTTCGAACCGATGTCGATGCCCTTGGTCGGCTCATCGAGAATGATGACCTTCGGCATGGTGGCAAGCCATTTGCCGATGACGACCTTCTGCTGGTTGCCGCCCGAAAGTGTGCCGACCGGTACGGAAAGGGCAGCAGCGCGCAGGTCCAGCCGCTCGGCATATTTGCGAGCGAGCGCGAATTCCTCCGCGGCCTGCAGGAAGCCCTTGCGCGAGGTGCGCGTCAGCGACGGCAGCGTCATGTTCTGATAGATCGGCATCGGCAGGGCCAGGCCGTGGCGGCCGCGCTCTTCCGGCACGTAGACGATGCCGGCGCGGATGGCGTCATGCGGGGAGTTGATCGAAATTGAGCGGCCTTCAAGTGTCAAACTGCCCGAGAGCGGCTTGGTGATGCCGAAGAGCGACTGGGCCAGCTCCGAACGCCCGGCGCCGATCAGCCCGTAGATACCGAGGATTTCGCCCTTGCGCAGCGTCAGGGAAATGTCACGGAATTCGGTGCGATGGCTGTATTTCTCGACTTCGAGGACCGGGCCGCCGATCGCCACATCGATCTTCGGGAACGCGTTCTCGACGTCACGGCCGACCATCATGCGGACGATTTCGTCCTGCGGCGTTTCCTTGAGCTTTCCGTGGCCGACGGCACGGCCGTCGCGGAAGACGACATAATTATCGGCGATCTCGTAGAGCTCGTCGAACTTGTGGCTGATGAAAAGGATGGCCTTGCCGCTTGCCTTCAAGCCCTCGACGATGCGGAAGAGATCGTCGATTTCCTTGCGCGACAGCGCAGCCGTTGGCTCGTCCATGATGACGATCCGGGCCTCGATCGACAAAGCGCGAGCAATCGCCACGAGATGGCGCTGCGCAATCGAGAGGTCCTTCAGGCGGATCGTTGGATCGATATTGCTTTCAAGCGAGGTCAGCAGCGCCCGTGAGCGGCTATTCATCTCGCTCCAGTCTATCGTGCGCCAGCGGGTGCGCGGCGCGTGGCCGAGGAAGATATTTTCGGCGACCGACAGCTCGTCGAAGAGCACGGTCTCCTGGTGGATGGCGGTTACACCTGCATCGATCGCGGCCTGTGCCGTTGCAAAATGCACCGAGCTGCCGTCGACAATGATCTCGCCCTCATTGGGGCGATAGATGCCGGTCAGGATCTTGACGAGCGTCGACTTGCCGGCGCCATTTTCGCCGATCAGTGCCGTCACCTTGCCGGGATAAAGCGCGATGCTGACATTATCGAGCGCCTTCACGCCCGGAAAGATCTGCGAGATGCCGCGCATTTCCAGAATGGCGGATGCGTCATCGGTTTTTTGATCCGCGACGGGGTGTTGAAGGGCAGGGGACATCAGCAAGCTTACCACCATCGAAAGAGAAGCCCGGCGGCAGAGCCGCCGGGTGTCCGTTCATGATCTCTGAAATCAGAAGACCTTGGAGAACTGGTCGATGTTCGAGGCATTGTAGACGAAGGGGTCGGCCATCGCGGCTTCGCCATTGTCGCCGATCTTGATCTTGCCCATGCGGCCGGCTTCGATTTCGCTGCCCGGCTTGCCGTCGGCATCACCCTTTGCAAGGTGATAGGCGATCTGCGTTGCAGAGTAGCCGAGATCGATCGGGTTCCAGATGGCGAATTCCTTCGTGGCACCCGACTTGATCGCGCCAGCCATTTCAGAGGGCAGGCCGAGACCGGTCACGTACACCTTGCCGACCAGACCCTTGTCTTCGACAACCTTGGAGGCTGCGAGAACGCCGACCGTCGTCGGAGCGACGATGACCTTGACGTTCGGGTTGGACTTCAGGAGGCCTTCGGCTTCACGATAGGACTTGTCCGAGAGGTCGTCGCCGTAGACGGTGGTGACGAGGTTCAGGCCCGGGAAGTCCTTGAGCTGCTTCTTCATCTGGTCGATCCAGATGTTCTGGTTGGTCGAGGTCGTCGTTGCAGACAGGATGGCGAAGTCACCCTTGCCGCCATCAAGATGATCCTTGGCGAGCGTCAGGCACATCTTGCCGATCAGCTCGTTCGAAGACGGGTTGAGCTGCAGGATGCGGCCTTCCGGAGCAACGCCGGAGTCCCAGGAAATAACCTTGATACCGCGCTGGGTAGCCTTCTTCAGCGCCGGAACGACGGCGTCGGGGTCATTCGCCGAGATCGCGATGGCATCGACGCCCTGAGCGATCAGCGAGTTGATCACTTCGATCTGGCCTTCGGCCGTCGTGCTCGTCGGGCCGGTGTAGATGACTTCCACGCCGCCGAGTTCCTTGGCTGCTTCCTGAGCACCCTTGTTGGCGGCGTCGAAGAAGCCGTTGCCGAGCGACTTCACGACGAGGCCGATCTTGATGTCCTTGGCGCTTGCGGCGCCAGCCATCATGGCGACGGCAAAAGCCACGCCGATTGCAAGTGTCTTTGCAAGTTTCATATCATATCCTCCCACTGAGATTTAGACTTCCACACCTCGCCGGCGCCTCATGCGACCGACGAGGAATCCTCCTTCACTGCCTGCGCCGTTGGGCTCGCGACAACGAGCCGGACACCTGCATTCTCGATCATACGGGCCGCCTCATCGGCGATACCGTCGTCGGTTATGATTGTCGAAACCCGGTCGAGCGCACAAAGAATGAGGCTCGACCGGCGATTGAACTTGCTGGAATCGGCCATGACGACCAGCTCGTCGGCCTGATGCATCAGCTTCTGCTCGCTCTGGATAATCAGTGCATCCGCCTCCATGATGCCGAGCGGGCCGACGCCCTGGGCGCCGATGAACATGCGCCGCGCATAGAAATTGCGGATCGCGTCATTGTCGAAGGGAGACAGGATCAGGCTCTGCTCGCGATAGATCGCGCCGCCCGGCACCGTCACCGTGTTTTTGGAGTGCTTCACCAGATGCTCGGCAATGGCGAATGAATTGGTCATCACCTGCATGCGATGGCCGGCCATATAGTGAACCATCTGGAAGGTGGTCGTGCCGCCGTTGATGATGATGGCGTCGCCTGCCTCGCAAAGATCGACGGCTGCTCGCGCAATTGCGCGCTTTTTATCGATATTGACTGATTCTGACACCCGGAAGGGACGGCCTGCAAGATTTCCGAGCTGCGGTGGATGCACAGCTTCCGCACCACCACGGACGCGCCGGATCTTGCCTTGTACGTGAAGAGCCGCGATGTCGCGCCGAATGGTCGCCTCGGAAGCGTCCGTCAGTTCAGAAATATCCTGAATCGTAACGACGGACTTTTCCTGAACAGCGCTCAGAATGATGCGATGGCGTTCGCGTTCGTGCATTGGGCTCCTCCCGTGTCATATTTATTTCTTATCCGTTAAAAGCTGTCAATCAGAAACGATCATAATTTTTCATATTGCGATGCAACATAATCGAATTTGATCGTTTTCGATTGACAAGCTGCATTTCGATGCGCGATACCGTGACCGAAACGAGCGCTCACCAGAGTGCTTCAAAGCCTTTTATGGGAGGATGACATGGCGGCAAAGGTTCGACTTCTCGACAACCGTTGGGATGATGCTTACGCGGCGGGTCTCGATGAACCGGGCAAGCTTCTGTATCGCTCAAACCTGCTCGGCGCCGACAAGCGCATTACCAATTACGGTGGCGGCAACACTTCGGCCAAGGTCATGGAAACCGATCCGCTTGATGGCGGCAAGGTCAAGGTACTCTGGGTCAAGGGTTCGGGCGGCGACGTCGGCACGATCAAACTCGACGGTTTTGCGACACTTTATCAGGACAAGCTGGAATCGCTGAAGGCCATCTACAAGGGCGTCGAGGATGAGGACCGCATGGTCGGTTTCCTGCCGCATTGCACCTTCAACCTGAATGCTCGCGCCGCCTCGATCGACACGCCGCTGCATGGTTTCGTGCCCTATACGCATGTGGACCACATGCACCCGGACGCGATCATCGCGATTGCTGCTTCGAAAAACTCCAAGGAATTGACCAAGCAGGTCTTTGGTGATGCGATCGGCTGGCTGCCCTGGCGCCGCCCGGGCTTCCAGCTCGGCCTCGACCTCGAAGCCTTCGTCAAGGCGAACCCCGCCGCCAAGGGTGTCGTGCTCGAAAGCCACGGCCTTTTCACTTGGGACAACGACGCCAAGGCTTGCTACGAGCTGACACTCGATATCATCAACAAGGCGATCGAATGGTTCGCCGGGCAGACCGAAGGCAAGACGATCTTCGGCGGCGCCTTCGTTGAAAGTCTGCCGGTTGCAGAGCGCCGTGCCATCGCTGCCCGCCTGATGCCGGAAATCCGCGGACGCATCGGCAAGCAGGAGCGCAAGCTTGGCCATTTCGATGATCAGGATGCGGTGCTTGAATTCGTCAATTCGAAGAACCTGCGCCCGCTCGGAGCGCTCGGCACCAGCTGCCCTGACCATTTCCTGCGCACCAAGATCCGTCCGCTGATCGTCGATCTCGATCCGGCAAAGCCTGATGTCGATGCCATCATTGCCGGCCTCGACAAGGCCCTGGAAGATTATCGCGCCGATTACGCCCGCTACTACAATGCCTGCAAGCATGACAATTCGCCTGCCATGCGTGACGCCAATCCGGTGATCTTCCTGGTGCCGGGCGTCGGCATGCTGTCTTTTGCCCGCGACAAGGCAACGGCCCGTATCGCCAGCGAATTCTATGTCAACGCCATCAACGTGATGCGCGGCTCCTCCACGGTCTCTGAATATCAGGGACTGCCTGAGCAGGAAGCCTTCGATATCGAATACTGGCTGCTGGAAGAGGCCAAGCTGCAGCGCATGCCGAAGCCGAAGAGCCTTGCCGGCAAGGTCGCCTTCGTCACCGGCGGCGCCGGCGGTATCGGCCGCGCAACGGCAGCCCGCCTCGTCGGCGAGGGAGCCTGCGTGGTGCTGGCCGACATCGACCAGGCTGCACTTGAATCGACCGAAGCCGAATTCGTGAAGAAGTACGGCGCGGATGCGGTGCGCACTCTGAAGCTTGATGTCACCAAGGAAGACGGAGTGATCGCCTCCTTCGCAGAATCCTGCGTCGAGTTCGGCGGCATCGATATCCTCGTTTCGAATGCAGGCATCGCGTCCTCGGCGCCGATCGAAGCGACCGAGCTGTCGACCTGGAACCGCAATATCGACATTCTGGCGACCGGTTATTTCCTCGTCTCGCGTGAAGCGTTCCGGCTGTTCCGCCGTCAGGCGCTCGGCGGCAACGTCGTCTTCATCGCATCCAAGAATGGCCTTGCCGCTTCGCCGGGGGCAGCTGCCTATTGCACTGCAAAGGCTGCCGAAATCCATCTTGCCCGTTGCCTGGCCCTGGAAGGCGCAGAAGCCGGCATCCGCGTCAACACCGTCAATCCGGATGCCGTTCTTCGCGGCTCGAAGATCTGGAGCGGCGAATGGCGCGAACAGCGCGCGGCTTCTTCGAAGATCGAGGTCGACGATCTGGAGGAACATTACCGCAAGCGTTCCATGCTGAAGTTGAACGTGTTCCCGGAGGATATCGCCGAGGCCGTCTACTTCCTGGCATCGGATCTTTCGGCCAAGTCGACCGGCAATATTATCAACGTTGACGCCGGCAACGTTCAAAGCTTTACCCGCTGATAGCGAGTGGCGGGCAACGCCCGCCGCAACAGAATTTCTGGGAGGAATAGATGACAGAATCCAGGATTGCGCCGGATCTGGTCGCGGCGGAAAACGACAAGCGCGCTGCGGCCTTGAAGGCCGACTACGAAGCGCTGGGTGCAACGCTTGCGCGCCGCGGCGTCGATATCGAGGCGATCACCCGCAA